>SXGT01325029.1_pt1 | contig 51836 bp, 49 predicted proteins | sample 3176221 | NCBI WGS metagenome assembly SXGT01 (sample SAMN11356862, study PRJNA531348) | freshwater metagenome | isolation source: freshwater sample F1-120 | place: China: Fuxian Lake, Yuxi | collected 2017-12-25
AGGGGTATTTGTTTATCGTTATTTGTTTCCTATTTGCTCTAATTTTTGCTTAAACTCATTCGATTTCTCTTTTTCATTTAAACTAAAATAGATACCCGATAAACCTAGCAATGTTTCTCTTCTATTTGGATCAAGAGAATAAGCTTTTTCCATGAAAGGAAGTGATGATTTAAATAAATTAATGGAGTTATCCTGAACATCATTTAATGCAACAATATCTAAATCGTAATCCGACTGATTAATCAAATTAACCGCCTGATTGTAATACAAAATACCCATGTTGTAATTTGCATTAATATTGTTAGGATCAAACGACAAGGCTTTGTTATATTCCGCTTTTGCTAGATTCAAGAAATCAACTTTCCCTTTTCTATCACCTTCGTAAATACGCGTATAAACGGTTGCAATTGCGTTGGCGAAATCAACTTCTTTTTGTTTGAAATTAGCAGGGGAAGAATCTACTAATTTGTAATATTCTCTGAAAATATCAAAATTTCTTACTGCAATTTTGTAATCAATAGTGTCTAAACTAGCTGCAGCATCGTTGTATAAAGTAGTTGCTAAATATTTAATATTCTTAATATTTTCCTGAACGTTTTCTCTGGATGTATCAATAGTAAGCGATTTTTTGAATGAAATTAATGCTTCTATCCTAGATTTTGATTCTTTGTTTGCCTTTTCATTTTGATTATAAATTGTTTTATAAACAAAACCACGAATGTACCAAGCCTGTCCATCCATTTGAGTTTCAGGATGTACAACTGCAGCATCAATGCACGCTTTAGCGCTATCAAGTTTGCTTTGTTGCAAGAACGTGTACGCAGCAGTCACTTTTGATTGCTGAGCATTAGAAGCAACTGCTAATAAAAGCAGAAAACTTAAAATAATTGTTCTTTTAATTTTTAACATCAATTTGTAAATATATAAAAAATATTTTTATTTAACTTGCACCGACATTTCCACCAATGTTGACGCCACTTTAAGCTTGTATTTCTCTATATTCGACCTATTTAACTCAATTTTCTGCTTATTACCGTCTACAAAGAAGTTAATTCCCGAACCTTTTGTAGCTAACCCCGATTTGTCGGTAACTATCAAAGCACTTTTCCCTTTCACCTTCCCTATTACGTCAGGAAGCTGTGCAGAGTTATCAGAAAGTATATAAACTATATGACATTTTGCACATTCGGCAGCTGAAGCAACCGATTTTATCTCAAATTTTTGGGTTCCAACAGTCTTAGAACTAGCCATTTTGTTAAGCTCATTTACCAGAGGAATACTTGTACCTAAAACTCCAACCACAAAATTTCCTTCTTTGTAAGTATCAGGCCACTCAATGTATTTGGTAAAGTTGTAGATGTAGATGGCTTTAATTTTAGCATTTGCCTCTTCCGATTGGTCAGCAGGAGCCACCATCCATGAGGATAGCAGAAGAATAGAGACCAATATAAAGAGTAGTTTTTTCATTATTTTTTCAATACACAAATCAAATTGCAAGCCATGTTTTTTTACTAAAGTGCAAATATAGGGTTTTTTCATTAAAAATGATGCTTATAGGTCTATAAAATCAATTTTTAGACGCTTCAAATCCTATAAAGTAAAAACGCCCGGTTATTTTCTATAACCGGGCGTTTTTAGTTCAAATATTTTTATCATTACAATCCTGCCAAAGCCTTATCTTTTGGAAACTTTACAGTATAAGAAATGGTTACTTTTTTGGTTTCTTTTGGCTTCAAATTGAACTTCCAATTAACAATTCCACTGGCTTCATCCAATTCTCCTCCTGAAACTTCTGCTAATGTAACTACTATGTCTTTTGTTTGAGAAACTGGTATTTGATCTTGCAAATTGAAATTAGAACTCGATGACTTTGTATTGCGAATAGTAATTTCATAAGTCACCGTTTTTACTTTTTCTTCACCAATTAACTTTTCTTTTGTTTTATCTTTTTGTTTAACACGGGTAACTACCATATTTTTATCTCTGCCTAATGTTAAATCTAAAGTGTCAGATAAATTTGTTGGATCGATGTAAGACTCACCTACAAATGTTCCATCAAAATAGATATTTGCACTTCCTGCAGCCAGATTCAATTCATCCCAATCAGTAATTTTCGCTACTAAAAATGCATCTTTATCCATTTTCGGTGCTGCAAAATGTATGTAATTTGCTGGAATATCTTTGGTTTGAACTGCCACAAAATGTGTTTTTCCATCACAAGGAATACTGTAAGCTAATTTAATATCATACTCAACTGTTGTAATGTTTTCTTCTGCCACCACATAATTAGAAATGGATTCTGCAACAACTTCTGGCGCACTCCATGCATAAGTTCCTCCAGTTGCAGTATTAACAGTAGATTTTGACAAATCATCTTTCTGACTTTCTGAACGTTTGTTCTTTTTGTAATCGTAAGCATAAGGATTATAATAATTTAACCACCATGTATTTAAAACGGGTTTTACATTGCTTTGATTTGGATTAGCTGTTGAAAGAGTTAATTTCACATCGTTCCAATCTATCCCTGTATTTTGATAAACTTGTGCTTTATATGTTAATTGCATATTTCCACCTGTTCCTTTTGCACGTAAATCATAAGAAGGAGTCCAACCTGCATCTTGCAACATATAATTAATATTCATTGTTCCGTTAGTTGCTACATCTGCAGAAACTGTAATAATTACACGATAATTTGTTTCGTCTTTTACTATATCTCCTGTAATAGAATTATATGTTTGCAATGCTAACAAATCGGTTTGCATACGTTGTTTTTTAATATTTACCCGATACTCTTCTTTTTTTAATTTTAACAATTCTGAGTTAATATTACTCAACTTTTCTCTTAAAAAAGTCAATGCGTCTTTTACTAAATTCAAGGTATCTTTTTTGGTTTCTCCTTTGATTATTCTATTATTCAGCAAAGTAGTTTTTTCAATATTCAATGCTGCCATTTTTGATGTAATTTCTTCGATATCAAAATCAATCATCACAATAGAATCTTGCAACATTTTTATTTGTTTTAAGTTCTTAGGATTTTTTGTAAGATCAACATCTTTGGGCTCAGGATATTTAATACTATGCTGAACATCCATAATTACAAAGTTACCAAAACCGCTTGCCTGAATGCTTCTCGGGTCGATTGTGGACTCCAGTCCTTCAAAAATCAAAGTAGTAATTCCCGAATTCATATTCACCAAAGAACTTCTGTAAATTTGAGCTCCTTGTGTAAATACCGTTACATTTTCAATTTTTGATTTGATGTTTTTTTCTGATGGAGCTATCGCTCCGTTAGAATGGTTGCTAGCAAATAATGTTATAAATGCTGTAGCGATGATGGATGTTGTGATAGATTTCATAATTTTTTATTTTGAGTTTGAAACAATTTTTATTTTTAATTCGACAATAGGATGCAACACCATAAAAAATTCCATACTGATTTTTTATTTCTAATTCATCTTCTTTATAAAATGTCTATTTTTGTATATACTATATATGCAAGCATCACAATTAAATAAGTATGACGATTTGCAACTGGTTGCTGAATACAAGCTAACCGGAAACAATACTTTTGTTGGTGAGTTGCATAGGAGATATACACATTTAATTTTTGGGGTTTGTATGAAATACCTGAAAAATGAAGATGATGCTCAGGATGCCAGTATGCAAATTTTCGAAAAACTTTTAGTGGATTTAAAAAAACATGAGGTACAGCAATTTAAAGCTTGGCTTCACATGGTTTGTAAAAATTTCTGTTTAATGCAACTGCGCTCGGGCGCTTCTAAATTAAAACGCACAAAAGAAATGCAAAAAGATTTGGTATCATTTATGGAATCCAATAGTGAGTTGCATCTTACAGTTGAAAACACAAAAGAAATCCAATTAACATTTATGGAAGAATGTTTAAAAGGATTGAATGAAGAACAAAAATTATGTGTTGAATTGTTTTTTTTACAAGAAAAAAGTTATCAGGAAGTGACAGAATTAACAAGCTACAACATGAATAATGTGAAGAGCTATATTCAAAACGGAAAACGAAATTTAAAAATTTGCATTGAAAATAAAAGTGCAAAAAAATAATGAGCAACCATTTAAAACATACCATTTATTCACCCACCGATTGTCTTTCGGAAAAAATGTTGTTTGATTATATCGACAACAAGTTAAGCCAGAAAGAAAGACATATCGTTGAAAAACATTTGCTTGATTGTGAAATGTGTTCAGATGCTTTAGAAGGACTGGAATTAACAAAAGACAGAAACCGCATTGCCTTAATAAAAGAAGCAATAAATAAACGAATTCAGTTTCTCGACTCCGCTCGAAATGACAAAGATCGGGCTATTGTAGTTTCATTTAATTATAAAATGGCATTTTCAATTGCTGCAGCCATTGCCTTATTAGTTGTAGGAGTTTTCTTTTTTAATCAGATAAATTTAAAAGAAGCGACAATGAATGGCGATATGGCCGAACTTAAAAAAACAGAAAGTCCGGCTCCACCTCCAGCACCTCCTACAGATAGCTCAGAAAATATAGTAACCGAAACTGTCGCTACAGGCACAGGAAAAGAAACAACAGAAACGAATGATGAAGCAGATAAATTTGGCCCCGGGAAAGTAGCCGATCAGGAAATTGCAATGTCAGAGGAAGAGCAGAAACCCGGTTTTTATAAAAATAAAGAAGGTTTGGCAGAGAATAGAAACCAAGGATTAGTTGCTCCAGTTGAAAGTTCCGGAAACACAACTGTAATAGCTTATGACGCAACAATTTCTCCAAACGATGATAGAGCAAATAACCAATTAGAAACAGTTTCTATTCCTAAAACGAGTGCTCCTGAACGTGAAAAAGATGCTAAACTAGACGATACAAAAAAAGCTGAAGAGAAAACAATTACTGGTGCAACGGGAGGAACTTTTGCATGGAGCACTCCTGATCAAAATGAAAAACAAAAAAATACAGGAGATAATACTGCTGGAAAAGGTGAACAAATTGAATTAGCAAAAAAGGTTGATAAGGGAGGGAAATCTCGTTCAGAAGGAAAGCTTTTTGAAGAAAAAGGAAAACCTAAAAAAGCACAAGTAGTTACTAAAGAAAGCGCAGCGGATGAAGATGGCAATAAAGCTGCAGGTGATGTAGGTTATGCACCAAATAGTATTTCTCAAACGACAGAAAAAAGTAAAGATGTTGACGAGTTAAAGTCAGAAGTATTAACTAACACAAGTACAACTCAAACTGTAACTGATTCTATTGAACAGATTTTTTCTGTGGTTGAAGAAATGCCGGAATATCCAGATGGAAATGGTGAAATGATGAAATTTATATCAAAGAATATGCATATAGACAAAAATCGTTATATGGAAACTAATGCGAATATTACAAAAGCCTACGTACAATTTGTTGTAGGAAAAGATGGAAGTATTCTCAATCCAAAAATTACGAAAGCTGGAAATCCTGAACTTGACAAAGAAGCTATACGTATTGTTAAAATGATGCCGAAATGGAAGCCTGGAAAACAAAATGGTAAACCTGTTTCTGTAACTTATAATTTACCTATTCAATTGGAATTAAGGTAACATCTATTATTAACATCTCTTACTTAATAACCTTTTCTTTAGTACTCTTCTTTAAGCTATTTTCCAATTAACTTTGAGAAAAGCTATTTTGATGACTGTTTGCAGAAACATTTTTCTTTTCATTTTAGTATGCATTCTTTTGCCTCTGGCTGTTTCAATCAGCTCGTGTAAATCTCACAAAGATGCTTCAAGCAATTCTTCAAACTCAAATGTTCCTAAATCAAAAAAAGTTAAAGAAAAATATGCTACACTCTTAAATATAGAGGAAGATAAAATAGAAAATATAAAACTTTATTCTTTTATTGATGAATGGTATGGCGTTCCATACAAATATGGAGGTAAAACAAAAAGTGGAATTGACTGTTCCAATTTTACATCTACACTTTATTCAAACATTTATAACAAATCGCTTACTGGCTCCTCCTCTTCTATTTTTGATCAATGCAAAACAATTTCAAAAAGCAATTTAGAAGAAGGTGATTTGGTGTTTTTTAAAATTGATGGAGACAAAATTTCACATATTGGAGTGTATTTACAAAACAATAAGTTTGTGCATGCTACAACAAAAAAAGGTGTAATGATTGACGATTTAGATGAAGCTTATTATAAAAAATATTTTTATAAAGCAGGAAGGCTGAAATAATTATAAATGTTAAATTAATTGTTGTTGTAAAAATATTAATGAAAAACAATTTTAGCATTGCAATCATAACAAAAATTACTGCACTTGCTTGCTTAGTAAGCATGCTCCTATCCTATAAATTATGGCTAGGCGACAGAATGTTTCCTTTGATACCAATTTTTGATTTTCTACCCGACTTTCACCATCCCATCGATATTATTTTATTTGTCTTAACTGCATTATTTCTTTTATTCATTATAATTTTAAAAAATACTCAAAAATTTATTATCGCTTTTTTAATTTCAGCAATCATCTTATCTATTCTTGATTTGAATCGTTGGCAACCCTGGTTTTATCAATACCTATTGATGTTTTTCATTATCTCGTTTTATGATATAAACAAAAATGACAACAAGCACTCAGAAGCCATTATCACTCTTTTTAAACTAATGATTGGAGCCATATACTTTTGGAGTGGTTTACAAAAACTCAATCCGCATTTTATTACAGATACCTATCCTTGGCTGATGGAGCCAATAACAAATCACATGACTGAAAATGGAATCAGAAATATTGATTGGCTAGGAAAAGCATTTCCTATAATTGAAATTTCAACAGGAATTGCACTGTTCTTTTCAAGAACAAAAAAATTCGCTGTCACCTTACTGTTTTTAATGCACCTATTTATTTTATTTGTACTGGGTCCATTCGGACATAATTACAATCCGGTTGTTTGGCCCTGGAATATTGCCATGATGCTTTTTGCATACATCCTCTTTATAAAAAATGACTCTTTCAAAATTTCACAAATAAAAAACATGTTCACTTTTCATTCTATAAAAATTGTGACTATTTTATTTATTCTTTTTCCTTTGTTTAATTTTTTAAATTCATGGGATTCTTACTTGTCACACAATTTATACTCAGGAAATACAAGCAATGGAGTGATATATATTTCCGATTCTGTTGAATCAAAATTACCGCCTGAAATAAAACAATATTCAAAAGGAGAAATGAATTTGAATCAGATTACGATTAAATATTGGTGCATGATGGAATTGGGAGTTCCCGCATACCCTGAAAAAAGAAATTTTATGGCAGTAACAAAAACTTTTTATAAATATGCTACTGATTCGGCAGAAATATATTTTATGTTTACACCAAAATTAAAATTGAGCGAATTGTCTCAAGGATTTACAAGAGATGCAGAAGAAGTTTCACCATAATTAAATTATTTTTCATGGGAAAAAATATTGTTGTGTTTTCAGATGGAACCGGACAAAAAGGTGGCGTAAATAATAACACCAATATTTACAAACTTTTTAATATGGTTGAGGATCGAACAAAAAAGCAAATCACATATTATGACCCTGGATTGGGAACTGATTGGAAAAAAATAACAGGGAATGTTTTTGGTAGAGGTTTTTCTAAAAACTTGTTAGATTGTTATCAATTTATATTTGAAAATTACGAAGCAGGTGACGATATATTTCTCTTTGGATTCAGCAGAGGAGCAGCAACCGTGAGAAGTTTGTCGGGATTTATTCATCTTTTTGGTGTATTGCCTATGGCAAGAAAAGACATTATTAATGAAGCATTTAAAATCTATACAATTAGAAACAAGGTTCAAAGAAAAAACAAAGCAAAACGATTTATCGAATTGCACCATACAATGTGGGTTAAAATTAAATTTATCGGAGTTTTCGATACTGTTTCAGCACTTGGATTTGAAAACAGATGGATTGGTACTCTCTTCAATAGATTTTTGACACATAAATTTCATTCACTTGATTTAAGCGATAGTGTAATTTACGCTCGACATGCATTGGCAATAGATGAAAAACGCAAAACATTTCTACCAAAAATATGGGAAAAACTGGAAGACGGCCAACCAAAAGACAGATTAAAACAAGTTTGGTTTTGCGGAGTTCATACAGATGTGGGTGGCGGATACAAAGAAGATGAGCTCTCACACTTTTCACTTAAATGGATGATGGATGAAGCTACTTCAAAAGGATTATTGATTTATGAAAAAGCTCCTGCCTATATTACTTTCTTAGAAGCCAATAAAAATATAGATGGGAAAATGCACAATGAGCAACTAGGTTTTAAAGGACATTTATTTAGAACTGAAGGTAGAAGCTGGAAAGAAAGTAAAAACGGAAAACTACTTATTCATGAAAGTGTATTAAAAAGAACTAAGAATACAGCTAATAGAAAAGATCCAGCATATTCTCCATGGATTTTAGAAATGAAAGATAAAATAATTGAATGTAAAAATGAATAAAATAATTGTGGTATATTCGTATGTCAAACAAAAATTAATATTCACTAAACTCTCAAACAAATGATACTAATTGCAGCTTCCATGTCATTACTCGTAATTATTGCGGGTATGTTTTTATTAGCAAAAACTCAAAAAGAAAATCTTTCTAATTTATTTAAGTATGTTTCTTACTTTGTCATCCTAGTTGGATTCCTGAATCTTTTAGGTGGTGGAGCTTTTTTCATGGCAAAAAAATGCATGAAACATTGCATCAACCAAAGTCAAGGACATTGTGGCAAAAAAGATGATTGCTGCAAAAACAAAAAAAGCAAAAAATCATGTAGCAGAATGGAAATGTGTGAAGAAGAAGATGGGGAATGTAAAGAAGGTGGAGCTGAAATGTGTATCGAAAAAAGAATTGTAATTAACGGAGAAGAATGCGAAATGGGTGCTAAGAAAGATTGCTGTAAAGATAAAATGGTAAAAAAGGATTCTGTGGTAATTAAGAAGTAGTTCTTAAGACTTCTGCCCTTATACTTCGACTCCGCTCAGTATGACGTCTAAATTCTCATCGTCATTCTGAGTGGAGTTTTTTATTCCCCAAACATTTTCCCAGGATTTAAGATATTATTCGGATCAAATACCTTTTTAATATTTCGTTGAACTTCCAGTGCTTTTTCTGAAAACACCAAGTGCATATACTCTTGCTGAACTAAACCAATTCCATGTTCTCCGCTAATTGTTCCGCCTAGTTGTTTACAAATCGTAAAAATCTCTGCTATGGCTATTTTAATATAATCACCATTCCATTGTTCATCGGTTAAATCACCTTTTATTAAACGAATATGTAAATTTCCGTCTCCTGCATGTCCGTAACAAACCGTTTTAAATTTATACTTCCCTCCTACTTCTTTCACTCCTTTAACCAACTTTGGAAGTTCTGCCCTCGGCACTACAGTATCCTGTTCTTTACTGATAGCATTGTTTTTCACCGCTTCATTGATTCCTCTTCTCAATCGCCACAATTCATTTTTTTGTGCTGCAGACTCAGCAAATAAAATATCGGTGATGTTGTATTTCGACATTAATTCAGAAATGGCTTCCATATCTTTCATTAATACATCCATATCATTCCCATCTACTTCAATTAATAAGTGCGCTTGAATATCATCTTCCAATTTCACGACATTGCTTTGAACATATTTACTCACCCAATCCAATGCATCTCTTTCCATCAACTCCATAGCGCTTGGCGTAAATCCTGCTCTGAATACTTCACTCACAGCAGCACATGCTTCATCTAAACTTTTAAACGGCACCAACATCAATAAATCATATTTAGGAAGCGGTAATAATTTCACGATAATTTTTGTTGCTATCCCCAATGTCCCTTCACTTCCAACCATCAATTGTGTTAAGTTATATCCAGTAGAATTTTTTAAAGTGTTTGCACCTGTTTCAATAATTTCTCCTGTCGGTAACACCACTTCTAAATTTAAAATATAGTCTTTTGTAGTTCCATATTTCACACATTTTGGTCCACCACTGCTTTCTGCAACATTTCCTCCTAAAAAACAACTTCCTTTGCTTGCAGGATCAGGAGGATAAAACAATCCTAACTCTTTTACTGCATTTTGAAATGCTTCATTAATAACACCTGGCTCAACTGTTGCTTGTAAATTACGTTCATCAATTTGTAAAATCTGATTGAAACGTTCCATCGATAAAATAATTCCGGAATGAATAGGCAATGCACCTCCGCTCAAGCCTGTTCCTGCGCCTCTTGGAGTAACCGAAATTAATTCTGTATTTGCAAGTTTTAATATCTCGGAAATCTCTTTTGCTGTTCTTGGTTTCACAACTACTTCAGGAAGAAAAACTAAATCCTCCGTTTCATCATGCCCGTAATTTTTGAGGTTTTCGGAATCAACAAAAACAAATTGCTCACCTATTATTTCCTGAAGCTTTTTTACTACCGAAGAGGTTATTTTATTGTATTTCATAAGCATTATAAAAGATATATCCGATTACTCGACCATTCATCACTTTTTTGATGTTTCATCAAACGAATTTTCCTATTTTCGTTCCAATCAAAATTAATTAAATAAAATGATTATGAAACGACTTTTTATCATCGCATTATCAACTTTGTTTTTTGTTAATTGTGCTGAAGCACAAAAAAAGAATATTACTCTGGATGATATTTTTAAAACAGGAACATTTGGAGCCCAAAGTGTATACGGTTTGGTTTCTATGAAAGACGGAATCCACTATTCGGCAATGGAAGATGGGAAAATTGTGCAATATGAATATGCTAAAACATCGGCACCTGTTGTAATAGCTGCAGAAGCAGATTTAAAAGTGGATGGTAAATCCATCGGTATTGATAGCTATCAATTTAGTCCGGATGAAACAAAAATGCTTATATCTACAGGAACAGAGCAAATTTATCGTCACTCTACACGCGAAAATTATTATGTATACGACAGAAAAACAAAAGCTTTAACAGCAGTTAGCAGCGGTGAAAAACAAATGTATGCAACCTTTTCTCCTGATGGAAACAAAGTTGGTTTTGTTAGAGGGAACAACATTTACATCAAAGATTTAGCATCAGGAAAAGAAACACAGGTTACATCGGATGGTTTACACAACAATATTATTAATGGAGCAACCGACTGGGTTCATGAAGAAGAATTTGCATTTTCGATTGCGTATTTCTGGAGCCCCGACAGTAAAAAAATTGCTTACTATAAATTTGATGAAAGTAAGGTAAAAGAGTTTTCATTTGATGAATTCAATAATCAACTGTATCCGTCAGGCTATAAATTCAAATATCCAAAAGCAGGTGAAAACAATTCTGTGGTAACTATTCATACATACGACTTAGCAAGTTCAGCCGACAAACTAATGGACATAGGCAAAGTAGTTGACCAATACATTCCTCGGGTTAAATGGACTATGGATGCAAACACTTTGTCGATTGTTCGCATGAACCGCTATCAAAATAAATTGGAATTGTTGTTTAACAATGCAACAACAGGAGAATCAAAAGTAGTTTATACAGAAAGCTGTGATACTTACATTGACATTCACGAAGGACAAGGTGATTATGTTTATTTTACTGCAGACAAGGGAAGTTTTATCATCATGACAGAAATTGATGGCTTCAATCATATATACAGGTATGACATGACCGGCAAGATGATGAATCAAATTACTAAAGGAAATTGGGATGTAGTGAGCTTTTTAGGAATAGATGAAAAAACAAAAACTATTTTCTATACAGCTTCGGAAACAACTGCAACAGAAAAAGATATCTATTCAGTAAAGCTAGATGGAAGTGCTAAGAAAAAAATATCAACGGAAAAAGGCACACATGCTCCAGATTTCAGTACAGGCATGAAATACTACATCAATTTCTTTTCAACTGCAAATACTCCTTATTTTATTGCCATTTACGATGCACAAGGCAAACAAATCCGAGTGCTTGAAAACAACGAAGCATTGGTCAAAAAAATGACTGAATTTGATTTGAGTAAAAAAGAATTGTTTATGTTTAAAACAACTGAAGGAGTTGAATTAAATGCATGGATGATGAAACCAAGCAATTTTGATGCAACAAAAAAATATCCTGTGTTTCTTACATTTTATGGAGGTCCGGGAAGCAATCAGGTTAACAATTCTTTTGCAGGAAGAAATTATTTCTGGCATCAAATGTTAACTCAAAAAGGTTATATAGTTATCTGTGTAGATAACAGAGGAACTATGTATCGCGGAAAAGCATTTAAGCATAGCACATACAAACAATTGGGTAAGTTAGAAGTTGCTGATCAAATTGAAACTGCAAAATATTTAGGAACATTGCCTTATGTAGATAAATCAAGAATAGGAACATGGGGTTGGAGTTTTGGCGGTTATTTAAGTTCATTGTGTATCACCAAAGGAGCTGATTATTTCAAAACAGCTATTGCGGTTGCTCCTGTTACAAACTGGCGTTATTACGATGGAATTTATACTGAGCGTTTCATGAGCTTACCACAAGAAAATGCAAGTGGTTATGACGACAATTCACCTATCAATCACGTAAGTAAACTAAAAGGGAAATACTTGTTAATCCACGGAAGTGCTGATGACAATGTTCATTACCAGAATACAATGGAAATGATAACAGCATTGGTAAAGGCTAATAAACAGTTCGATTTGTTTATATATCCAGACAAAAACCATGGTATTTATGGGGGCAATACTTCTTACCATCTTTACACAAAAATGACCGATTTTATCTTAAATAATCTTTAATCTATCGGTTATAAGCACCTTTAAGGCTATATGAATGCATAAGAATTGTAGTTTATGCTAATTATATATATATTCGCACGGTTTAATCTATAAAATAACAATTTTATGTCTACAGAAGCAGTTAAAAGTGGTCACCCAAAAGGATTATGGGTTTTATTTGGAACAGAAATGTGGGAGCGTTTCAACTTCTACGGAATGCGCGCTATACTTACCTTGTTCTTGGTAAACTCTTTAATGATGAAAGAAGACACCACTTCTTTAATTTATGGTGGTTTTCTTGGTCTTTGTTACTTAACTCCAATGTTGGGAGGTTTTATTTCTGATAGATTTTTTGGTAATAGAAATTGTATTATGTTGGGTGGATTAATGATGGCTGTTGGACAGTTTTTATTATTCTTCAGTGCTAGTATTTTCTCTTCAAATTTAGGATTGGCAACTAGTTTAATGTGGATTGCTTTAACCGTTATCGTTTTTGGTAACGGTTTTTTTAAGCCCAATATTTCCAGTATGGTTGGAAGTTTGTATCCAAAGCAAGAGAAAAGCAAATTGGATTCGGCTTTCACTATTTTCTACATGGGAATTAACTTAGGTGCTTTGTTCAGCCAATGGTTATGTCCATTAATCGGAGATGTGAAAGATGCCGGTGGAATCAGAGATATCCATGCTTTTAAATGGGGCTTTTTAGCTGCAGGTATTGCAATGGTTTTAGGAACAGCGATCTTTTATTTCTTAAAAAATAAATATGTAGTAACACCGGATGGAAAACCATTGGGTGGATTACCATCAAAAAATGAGTCAAGTGACTATGAAGAAGGAGAAGCACAAAAAGCTGTTTTCTCTTCTAAAGCATTGGCTTTAGCAGGAATTGCATTTGTAGGTTTAGGTTTGCTTTTCCACTTTGTATTCGGACAAAACTATATTTACTCAGTAATTTATGCAAGTGGTTTATCTTTAGCAGGACTAATTGTTTCAGATACTTCATTGACTAAAATTGAAAGAGAGCGTATTTATGTAATTTACATTGTTGCCTTCTTTGTCATCTTTTTCTGGGCCGCTTTCGAACAAGCAGGATCTTCTCTGACATTTATTGCGGACAATCAAACAGATCGTTCTTTCTTCGGATGGCAGATGCCGGCATCTATGGTGCAAATCTTTAACGGATTATTTGTAGTATTCTTAGCTGTTCCGTTTAGTATGCTTTGGGATAAGTTAAGATCGAAAAACAGAGAGCCGATTGCTCCAGTAAAACAAGCGATTGGGTTATTATTAATCGCAGTGAGTTATTTCATTATAGCTTACAATGTAAAAGATTTAGGAAACAGTGGTTTATTAGCAGTTAAATGGTTGGTTTTATTATACTTTATTCAAACATTGGGTGAGCTTTGTCTTTCTCCTATCGGATTATCTTTAGTTGGTAAATTATCACCAAAAAGATTCTCATCATTATTATATGGAGTATTCTTCTTATCAAATGCTGCTGGTTATGCATTAGCTGGAACTTTAGGTTCAATCTTACCTGCAACAGGTGACAAGTTTACTAAAGCAACAGAGCTGGGAATTGATTTACAAGGCGTATTAAATAAATCAGTTGTAGCTACACCAGAACAATTAAAAATATTAGCCGAAAATAAAATCAGTGCTGTAAACCCTTCTTTTGCAGGCTTCGAGATACATAACCTATTTGAATTCTTTATGGTGTTTGTGGTACTTACAGGAGTAGCAGCAGTATTGCTATTTTTATTGCGTCCTTTATTAAAAAAGATGATGCACGGGGTGTCATAAGATTCCCAAAAATTCTTAAAAAAGGTCAAACGTTGGTATAATGTTTGACCTTTTTGCATTAATATCCTATCTTTATGTTACTAAATTTTAAGGTCATGATTAAAAAAATACTTTTCGCTTTAGGAATTGCAACGCTTGTGGTTATTGCACAAAGTTTTGTTGATAGTAATATCTCCTCAGTAAAAGACGACTCAAAAGGACCAGTTAAATGGTATACTTTCGAAGAAGCCGTGAATTTGCAAAAGAAAAATCCCAAACCAATTATGGTGGATATTTATACCAGCTGGTGCGGACCATGTAAAATGATGTCGAAAAACACCTTTGGAAATGCAATTATTGCTAAATACCTTAATGAACACTATTATCCTGTGAAATTTGATGCTGAAACCCGGGATAGCGTAAAGTTTAATGGCTATGTTTTTGCCAACAAAAATCCTCAGGGAACTCAACGCCCGGTTCATGATTTTGCTGTTTCTATCTTAGATGGTAAACTTTCTTATCCTTCTATTGTATTCTTAAACGAAGACATAAAGAAGATTCATACCCTTGTGGGTTATCACCAGGCAGAACAATTTGAGCCCGTTATGAAATTTTTAGGAAGCGGAATCTATAAGACTGCTACTTATGAAGAATTCCAAAAGACCTTTGTAGCTGAAATTAAAGCACCGGAACCAGCTCCTTTTCCTGGTAAATAGTCGAATTCTGCCCCTGAATTCATAACATTTATAGACTAATGCCCGTATAACAGGTAAATTTTGTAATTTAGCTTCCGAATTTATGAAAACAGCTATCAATATGATGAACTTGAAAGAGAAAATACTTCAAGTATTGGAAATGAAGAAATTTACGTATGCTGATTTGGCATCGTATTTAAGCATTTCTGAATCTGAATTAGATTATGCTTTAGAAAATAACACCCTTGAAATACGTACACTTGAGTTAATCTCAAAAGAACTACGCATTCCTTTATATAGTTTCTTCCGTGAAAACTTTGAAGGTTTTGATTTTGAAAAAGAGCCTTATTACAATGTTAATATCTGGAGCAAAGAAGAAGCTAAGTTTACACTTGAATTAAAAGCACTTCGACAAGAAATTGAAGAATTGCGAAGTGAAGTCCGCCAAAAAGATTTATTGATTGACGCTTTAGAAGCACAGATTATAAAAAAATAAAACTAATTATATAAAGTTAAAAATGCTGATTTTCATTAGAATCAGCATTTTTTTTGAAAATCAGAATCGGATAAACTAAAACATATGACAAACGAGGAAAAGATTAATCTCATTGGACAAAAGATTTTACTACTATCCAACAATTTAGATAAATATCACAGTGAACTTGCTCAATTAAAGCAGCAGCTCGAAGCTCTTCAACAAGGCACCAACAAACAACAGAACATTGTTCCTCCTGTTGTTAAAGTACCTGAACAAAAAATTGAAATCGTTCCTGAAATCAAGAAAGAAATTCCTGAAGTAAAAGTAGAAACTCCAGAAATTAATAAAGAAGACACGCCAATTGTAAAAATTGAACAAACAATTGTTACTCCTGTTCAGCAACAATACATTCCTCCTACTCCACCAAAACCAAAATCAGATTTTAATTTCGAAGCATTTATTGGTGGTAAATTAATTACCATTATTGGAATTGTTATTCTGGTAATAGGATTAGGAATTGGTGTGAAATACGCCATAGATAATGATATGCTTGGTCCGCTTGCACGAATTGTGCTTGCTTATGTTGCAGGAGGAATTTTATTATTCATCGCTCTGAGATTAAAAGCAAATTACAAAGCATTTAGTGCTGTTTTGTTAAGCGGTGGAATGGCTTCACTCTACTTTACCACTTTTATTGCTTATAGTTTGTATGGCATGTTCGGACAAATTGCTGCGTTTGCGATTATGGTTGTGTTTACCATGTTCACCGTTTTTGCTGCTACAGTTTATAATTTACAAGTAATTGGAATAATCGGATTAGTGGGAGCTTATGCTGTTCCTATGCTTTTGAGCGATGGCTCAGGAAGAATTGAAGTGATGTTCAGCTATATGGTGATAGTTAACATTGGAATATTGTTTTTATCATTTAAAAAAGACTGGCAGCTACTAAATCATCTCGCTTTTGGATTTACTTGGCTTATTTTCCTCACATGGTTCCTCGGCAAGTTTAATTATGAAATTCACACTACACTTTCTTTAAGTTTCGCCTTTTTATTTTTCATTGTTTTCTACATCAGTAACATGTCGTACAAAATTGTGAAGCAAGAAAAATTTGGTGTGCTTGACGTAATAAGAATTGTGTTCAATAGTTTTATTTTCTTCGGGCTAGGTTATGCAACGCTAAATCACGAATCAACAAAAGATTATTTAGGAATATTTACTGTTGCAAATGCTCTTGTTCATTTTGTATTTGCTTTCATAGTATTCAAAAACAAATTGCTTGATAGAAAATTATTTTATTTATTAATAGCTCTTGTTTTAAGTTTTATTACCATAGCTGTCCCGGTTCAATTAGAAGGAAACTGGGTAACACTTTTCTGGGCAACAGAAGCAGTATTATTATTTTCAATCGGAAGATACAAAGCAGTCCGTTTTTATGAATGGTTAGGATACACCATGATTTTGCTTTCCGTTTTTAGTTTGTTACAAGATTGGAGTGAAGTGTATAAAATGCGCGACTATTATTATGATGTTATCTTTTATCAATATTGGAAACCAATATTTAACATACATCTGTTCAGTTCATTATTTGTAACAACTGCAATAGGAGCAATGATTTATGTTCACCACAAAAAACCTGTTTCAGAAGAAGATGGTAAATTATTCCAGGTTTATGTATTTATTGAATATGCTATGGCCATTGCATTTTTTCTTCTGGCCTACTTTAGTTTCAGCAATGAAATTACAGCTTACTACCAATCTGCTTTTGAAAAATCACTAATTAAAGTTCCTTCAAAAGAAGCATGGGCCGAACCGGGAGCAATAATGGAAATAAAAGATTATTCCATTTTACGACTGATGGATATTGCACTGATTATCTACAATATTTTCTTCTTTATTGTTTTCAGTGTTCTTAGTGTTTATAAAATGAAAACTCCAGCAGCACGCTGGACAGCATTTGGAATAAACATACTTTTATCAATAGGATTTGTTACAGCAGGATTGACAGATATTAATTCGTTGGATTATGAGTTACACAAAGAATCGGAGTACTATACATTAAATACTTCTTTAACCAACTTGCGATATGTTTGTTATGCACTTTTTGCCGTCTTGCTCTATTTTACTTACCAAGTATTGAAAACAGATACATTTAAAAAGTTTACTATTTCAAAAATTTATATTGGTTGTATAGTTCATCTGTTTATTTTGATAGTATTAAGCTACGAATTGGTATACATTCAAGAGATTAGACATGCTGAATACGATTATTATCGAAACAATACCGTTTATAAACTTGGATTTACTGCTTTGTGGGGAATTTATTCATTTATCATGATTGCCTTCGGTATGTGGAAGAAGAAACAAATCATGCGGATTGCTGCTATTTCACTTTTTGGAATAACGTTGATTAAACTATTGACTTTTGATACTTGGGACCTATCAACAGGATACAAAGTTATTGCATACATTCTACTTGGAGTGATATTACTAGTAGTATCGTTCTTATATCAAAAATTTAAAGCATTTATATTTGGCGATGACAATAATATCTCCGCTACGGTCGATATGACAAAAAAATAAAATGACAAAACACAAAATATTCATATACCTTTTTTCTATTCTTACGTCTATCTCTGCACTAGCACAAATAGAAAACTATTCGTTTAAACGACAATTAAATAAAGTTGAAAAAGAAAATTATTACACAATTCTACTTTCACCTGAAGTAATTGCAAGAAGCAAAAGCAATTTGTCGGATATCCGAATTTATAATATTGCAGACAGTGATACTTCTGAAGTTCCTTATTTAATGAATTGGATGGGAAGCAACATTAAGGAAGTATCCATTCCATTTGAATTGATAAATGATACTTACAATGAGAAATGCTGCTCTTATGTCACTTTAAAATTTCCAAAGAAACAAAGCATCAATCAGATCAAGTTAAATGTTTCCGATTCTAATTTCGACAAAAGTTTAAAAATTGAAGGGAGTAACGACAACAAACAATGGTTTACTATAAAAGAACATTTACGGATTGTGCGCTTTAGAACTTCATCCGAAGATTATTCCTACACTACTCTAAACTTCAATAGTTCTGAATTTACTTATTTCAGGATAAAATTTGACGATGATGGCAGTCCGCGTATAAATGTTACAACGGCTTATGCATTCGAGAATCAGCTGATTGAAGGAAAGTACAGCGATTTAAAAATTTTAGGTAAAAAGCAAACAGAAAACAAAAAAGAAAAAACATCTGAAATAATTGTGGATTTCCCTTATCCTTATTTGGTAAGCTATATCACAATCAAAAGTAATACTACCAACGATTTCTACAGGAATATTAATATTTATGGCTCTAGCGGAACATTAAAAACCAGGAAAGGAGACATAGAAAACTGGTATATGATTAACACTTCTGTATTCTCATCTATCGAAAATAATGCAATCAACTGTAATAATTCAAAAACAAAAAAATTAAAAATAGAAATTATAAATTATGACAACGAGCCCGTTGAAATTAACGAAATAAAAGCTTTTGCAGAGCAATGTCAACTAGTTGCAAGCCTGCCAACATCAGAAAACTTATATCTGGCTTATGGAAAAGAAAACGATAATGCTCCTAATTATGATTTAGTACATTTTAAAGATAAAATCCCAAATGAACTTTCTAACGTAGATTATGGATCAGAGCAAGTGAAAATAATTTCAATTAATAAACCCGGTCAATTAATTAAGAGCAAAGTGTGGCTTTGGGTGGTGATGGGAGTTGTTTTAGTAATTATCGGGTATTTTGCTTTGAGTATGCTTAAGAAAGAGCAAAGTGACAAACAATAAACAAAATTTAAACACATAGAAACATAGCTAAGCTGTGTGTTAAAATATGCTGCAATTACATAGAAAAATAAATTTTTAACACAATAGACATTATCTTGAAGGAAATGTCTATTGTTGTGAAGCATGCTTCACCTATCAAAAAAAATAACAAATAGTATATATAAAATCTATGTGTCTATGTGTTTAAATTTTTTGAAAGTTATAATTAACTAATACTATCGCTTGAAACGAATACACCTATATACAACCATTGGTCTCATCTTTTTCTTTACAGGAATAGCACTATTCCCTTCTCAATTACCTTTTTTAGCTTCCGTTTATGGCTTGCTTGCTTATTTTTGTTCTATAAAGGAAGTTGCAACTTATACATCCAATTATCAATTTACAGTTGTGACATTATCCGCATTGCTTTTGGGAATAAGTGTTGATGCATCTCTGACTTCAGTTCCACTTCTTTCTATTGGGATGTTTTTTGTTGCAGCAGGTTCTACTTTCCGGATTGCATTTTTCAGGACGTTTGGTTACACTCAACATTCCTGGTTTGAAGTATTGATGTTTGTATTGTCGCTCTCTTTTTATTTAGCTGGGAATATATTGCAACCAACAAACTGGGCAGGATGGGCTTTTCCGGTTATTCTTATTTTCTTCCAAGGAGTTTTGGCTTATGGAATTATCAAAGACAAAAAACAACTCACCAATTTTACAAAAGGAGGTTATAAAATAGCCATTGGAAAAGAAGCACCTGAATTTGCATTAGCTGATCAGGACGGGAACACCGTTCAGCTATCCGATTTTATTGACAAAAGAAATTTACTATTGATATTCGTGCGTGGTGATTGGTGTCCGGGTTGCCACATGATGTTAAGAACTTATGAAAGGGAGCGAGAACGTTTTCAGCAAAAAAACATATTAGTGATGGCAATTGGTCCCGATCCTGTTGGAGTAAACCGCGAAATGGTTTTGAAATTGGGATTGGATTTTAAAGTATTGGCTGATGAAGGACAACGAACAGCTATGCAGTATGGTGTTCAGCTATCGGAATATGACAATGATTTTGCCGAGAAGTATGATGAAGGTATTCCTTTACCGGCTTCTTTCTTAGTAGATAAAAAAGGAATAGTACAATATGTTTCGCGTCCGGATAAAATCGGGGAATTTTTAGATCCGAGAACTATTTTTCCGATTGTTGAGAAGTTGAATTACTAGGGGTGACAAAAAAGACACACCCCTAACCCCTCTCTAGAGGGGAATAGAATACTATAACATTAGACATTAATTTATTATTGAAAATCTATATTAGGACATTAATTAAAAAAAATAAGTTGAACCCATTCCCCTCTAGAGAGGGGTTAGGGGTGTGTCTGACAAACAATATTAGAAAATGAATTACATTATCTGGATCATATTATTAAGCACTTTACTTGTGGTAACCGTTATTACACTTTCGGTTTACTTTAAGCAGCAATTTATTGAGGGGCGTTTAAAAACTATTGAAGCCGAAAAAATTAATTACGAAAGCATTATTGACCAAGCCAATGATGCCATGTTTGTAATTGATATTGTTGACGGAAGAGTGCACCAATGCAATCCGAGTGCTGCAACTATGCTTGGCTACACAAAAGCTGAATTAGAGAAAAAAACATTGTTTGAATTACAACCAAAAGAATTTATCGAAAAAAGTTCCAGCACTGTTGCCGATGTTTGGGAGAAAAAAGGATTGATATTTTCCGATATTCCATTTATTACTAAAACAGGAACAACAATTCCTGTTGAATGCAGCGCAAAAGTAGCGCCATTTGCAGGGCGACCAGCCATTGTAATTTATGCAAGGGACATTACGGAGCGATTACGCTTAGAAAAAGAAATTCACGATCAAAGTGAAATAATTGAAGAAAAGAACAAAGACATCACTGCAAGTATCGAATATTCAAAACGGATACAGCGTTCGGTATTTATTGAAAAAAATAAAATAAAAGAATACGCACCTGAATCATTCATCCTTTTTAAACCAAGAGATATTGTTTCAGGAGATTTTTATTGGTTCACAGGAACACACAGCGCTGCGCAACCAGAAAATGAGTTATTAGTTGTTGCAGCGGTGGATTGTACAGGACATGGAGTTCCTGGCGCTTTTATGAGTATCATCGGACATACATTGTTAAACCGGACAGTAAACAATCCTGAGATTGCTACACCCGCTGATGCTTTAAATTTTATTAATCGTGAGATAAAAAAGACCTTGAACCAAAAAGCTTACGAAGCTGCTATTCGTGATGGAATGGATATTGCTTTAAGTGTGATTGATTTCAAAAATTTAAGTTTGAGTTTTGCAGGTGCGAATAACCCATTATACATTGTGAGAGCAGGTGAATTAATTGAATTAAAAGCAACCAAGCAACCGATAAGTGCTTCAAGTGATATAGAACCTTTCCCTTTTACAAACGAAACGTTTAGCTTACAAAAAGGTGATGCAATTTATTTGTTTACAGATGGCTTTGCCGATCAGTTTGGTGGTCCAAGAGGAAAAAAGTTTATGTATAAGCAATTCCGTGAATCACTTGTTACTGTTCAAAATCTCACAATGGAAGAACAGAAAAAACAATTGTATCAAATCTTACTCGACTGGAGAGGAGAATTAGAACAAGTTGACGATGTTCTAATTATAGGTATAAAGATTTAAGGAGAAACTATTCTATTTCCCTGATCTCACTTGTATTCTGAACAATTTCCCGAACAACATTGTCCAATGACTTAGCTGTATCCTTCATTTTATCGAAAATTTCGACATTGATTGGGTCAGCTGCATTATTGAAATTAAACAAATTATACAAACCAAGAATTTGAGCAATGGGTGCTCTCACTTGATGGGATTGTAAAAAAGCTATCTCAATTAATTTTTCATTTTGAATTTTTAACTTTTTGTCTGAAATTTTTTTCTCAGAATGAGCCTTTGCCTCTTTCAAACCACGTAATATTTTTTGAGTAAGAGATAAAAGTTTGCCTTTAATTGCATAATCGGTAACTCCAATTTTAATAAGCTCTACGGCATTTTCTTCTCCAATAGTTCCGGAAACAATAATAAAAGGTATGTCAGGACATTTTGCTTGTTTTATATTGAATGCTTCTATTCCATTAAATGAAGGAAGGTGGTAATCAGATAATACTATGTCCGGTTTAAAATTATCGAGAGCAGCTTCATACTGTTCTTTTGTATCAACATGTTCATAGGAAAAATTCAATTCAGATTTTTTCAATGCGTGCAGTAACAAATCAGCATCGCTTTTATTATCCTCCAGAATTAATATTTTGATTTTGTCAACCATAAATAATTTTAATGAGGTGGTTGATTTAATATCATCCAATACAATCCTAGTTCAGAAATTGTTTTTACAAATTGCTCAAATTGTACAGGCTTCACAACATAGCTATTCACTCCAAGACTATAACATTCCTTAATATCCGGATCTTCTTTTGAAGAAGTTAAAACAACAACAGGAATTCTTTTGGTACGGTCATCAGACTTTATTCTTTTAAGTACTTGAATTCCGTTCACTTTTGGCATTTTCAAATCTAAAAGAATAACTTTTGGTGTACTCTCAACTTTTCTGTCAGAATACTTTCCTTCTGCAAAAATAAAATCCAGTGCTTCAGCACCATCTTTTAAATGAAGAACATTGTTTGCTAAATTATTTTTTTTCAATGCGCGAATTGTCATTTCAGCATCACTCATATTATCCTCTACCAAAAGTATTTCGATTACATTTTCCATAAGTATTGTTAGTTTCTAGTTAGTGAAAAATTAAATTTAGCGCCTTTATTTACTTCTCCTTCTGCCCAAACCTTACCATCGTGTTTTGCAATTACACGCTGAACAATAGCTAAGCCAACACCCGTGCCTTCAAACTCTTCCTGCGAATGCAAGCGTTGAAAAACACCAAATAGTTTAACTGAATATTTCATATCGAAACCAACTCCGTTATCCTTAATAGAGAAAATAATTTCACCATTTACGCTTTCTGAAGATATTTCAATATGTGGGTCTTTTTCTTTTGAAGAATATTTAATTGCATTGGAAATAAGATTATACATCACCTGGTGAAGTAAGCCATAATCAGCCTTTATATCGTGCAATTTATTGACTCCTATTTTTGCCGAATTTGGATGAGCTTTATTTACTTCGCTTAAAACGCCTTCTGTTAGCTCATTCATATCGATAAGCTTTTTAATTACTTCTTTACGCCCCAAACGGGAAAATGCAAGTAATTCATCAATTAAGATTCCCATTTTTGTTGCGTTATACGTAATATTCTCAATAATGCGTTTACCCTCTTCGTCCAGTTTTTTTCCATAATCCTCATTCAGCATTTCGGCATAACCATTTACTGCACGCAGGGGTGCACGCAAGTCATGCGATACAGAATAAGTAAATGCTTCCAGCTCGTTATTCACAGATATCAATTGATCTTCTGCTTTTTTTCTATCCGTAACATCTATCATAGCTGATAAAAAACAATCCTTTCCATTTATATTAACTGCGTGAACTGATGAAGAAACCCATCTTATGCCATTTTTACCGGATACTTCTATAACCGCATCCAAAATATGACCATTTTTTTTAATCGACTGAATAATCTCTTCTCTATGTTCGGGGTGAGGAATAAGGTTCAATTCCAGAGAAGATTTTCCTATGATTTCTTCTTTTGCTAATCCAATAAACTTCACAAAATTTTCGTTTACATCAATAAATTTTCCGGTATTAGAATCAGTAATGGTGTTCATTACCGGACTTTTATAAAATATGGTTGAAAATATATTCTGGCTGGCTTCTAATTTTGCAGTACGATCAATTACTTTTTGCTCCAGCTCTTCATTCAATTTTTTTATTTTTTCAGCATCCTCATTTATAATTTGCTTTTTCTCCTGCATGTATGCCTCGCCTATAATACCCATGGCAATGTCCATAAATGCATTCATCCCATTTATAGCAGAAATAAACTTTTCACCGGTTCCATATTCCTGGATTAAATAAGGATTTAAATAATTTCTGACCATTGAAATTACTTCGTACCACGACTTAAAATCTAGACCCATTTTGGCATAGGTAATCCCTTGCATTATCTGATATTCAATGTATGGTTGCCATTTGTCGTTGAGTATAGCATCCTTCTGCAGGGCCATCGACATTTTATTGTTGGCTTCTAAAACTTCCTTGGGAATACTTTTTATAAGCTGTCCAAAAACCGGGTGGTCTTTCAAGTCTTCTGTTGCTTTTTCCGAAAACTCTTTAGAATACTTTTCATAAACAGTATAGTATGCAAGAATTTCCTCACGCTCTTTCAGAGTTAAAGCCGGAATAAGCTTTTTAACAATATCACTATGATTTGAAAATTCCATTTGGGAGTAGAGTATTTTTTATCAATATCAAAAAAATAACCGGGTACTTTTATGAAATAAATGCTAGCAAAAAATTAAACTGCAAACAATTTACTAAATCGACTTTTAGTACAATAATGATAACCGCATTGTGGAGTAGTTAACATTAAAGTTAATATAATTTTTCATTTTAACAAATTTATTAGGCATTAAAAAAATGTTACTATTTCCAATCTAATTACACTTCCCATCCGATATAAACAAACTCATTAATTAAAAGATTAGGAATTAACCGCCAGGTTATTTTTTTATTAATTCCTCCTTTACATTTTATTACACTATCAAAATAATAGGAAGAAACATTATTATTTAGCACAAATTCACCTAAAATCAATAACCTGTTTGCATTTGAATTAACCAATTCATCATCCGAATAACCCAAAGCCGAATAAAGTGAGTTAGAAATTTTTTGAGGTTTTCCCTCACTTGATAATATCAAAATAAAATTCTGAGAATTCTGTAAAATTTCTGTTGGATTAAAAAAATAATCTGAACAAGCACTTTTTTTCACACTATTACTAAAAGCAAAAGTCTTTTCAAAATAGATGGAACTACTAATATTTTGTTCATTTACTTCCATTTGATGCAATTAAAAAATAAAAAAAGCATCTTAACAAAATAAGCAGACCCTACTCCTAGACTTACTAATTCGTCAAGATGCTTAAAAATGGTTAACTACTCAACCTAAGTATTTGTAGCAAAAGCAACCTTTTATTTAATGGCGAGGTTTATAAAGAGGGTGGCCCCAACAGTATAACCTCACGACCCATACTAAACTGAACTAAAAAAAACTATATAACTGACTCTTCGTATCTTTCTACCTCATTATCTTTTGTAAAAACAGTAGCAATAATAAACTCTTTGTTTTTTGTAAGCACCGCAAACCAATTGTCAGTATTTTGGAATGGCGTGGCATTACAAACAGTATAACCTTTCCTCTTAAAAAAGCTATAAACTTTCCTTTCGGTTACAGATCTTAAAAGAACCTGCTTTGCCGGATTAGTTTCTTTTATCATTGGCAAAAATTAAAGAGTATAACAAAGAAGCCATGGCAAATACAAATGCTGAAAGAAATAATCCGGTTGAAAAACTCATTTCTAATATTGCCATTGCTTTTTGTTTTTATATTTTTAATTACATTGGAACGTCATTTGCTGTAACAATCTGAGATCCTTCTACAATTACAGTAGTCCAATAGTGAATTCCATTTTTAATTGTATGTGCAATCCAATTTTCATCTGATCTTAAGAACGTTTCTTCTAATGTGATAACTGTATAACCATGGTTTACCAAATAAGTATAAACTTGCTGATAAGAAACCGCTGCTTTTGCCTCGTTAACAGATTTTACTCCGATAGATGATAATGCGATTGTTGAACCTGTAAAAAGAACGATTACTAATAATCCTTTTAATACTAATTTTGCTGTGTTTTTCATGTTTTCTAAATTTTAATTTTTGGTTTAATGTGTTCTATTAATTTTATCTAGAACAAAGTAAGGCAACAAAAATAGCAAATCAGTGGACAAATCGACCTTCTATGTAACATTCTCAAAAACAGCTATTTTATTGAATTTTTCAAAAAAAAAGGCCATTTTTTTACATACCCAGTAATCGATTTTGCATGTTTCACATAAAATCATACTAATACATTCATTTAAAAGAACTAATTTTACTTTTACAAATATTATGCTTTATTATTATACCTCAATGGACAAACGAATAGTCTATGTAACATTCTCAAAAAGCCATTAAATAAAAGGATTTAAGAAATTATATGCCTTTTTTTTACGTACTATGTAATTGAAAATTGTATATCTAATTATATGCCAACACCCTATATTGATATTTTATTAACTAATTTAAACAGTTCTGAAAAAAAATCGGTTGATTATCACTTTTCTATCAAGGACAATTCAGAAGATGTATTGCTAAGAAAGTATATTATGGCTGTGAAAAATGGAGCTGATGAAGAAAACGATGATTTAAATGTAAATAGAATGCTAAAATCAAGAGCATTTGAGCAAATAACAGACATCCTCGTTTCTGATTATCATCTTCATAATAAAGGAAATTTTTCATTTCATGATCAGGCAATACTTAGATTAAAGAAAAAATTACTGCTGGCAAGAATTCTATCTAAAAGTTTAAATCAAAACAAACTCAGTTCCTTCAAAACATTTTTAAACATTACAATATCCGAAGCAATAAAAAATGAAGTCTATGAAGTAGCCATTGAAGGGCTTTCTTTAAAAAAATACATATTTGCTATTCGATCCGGACCAAGAGAATTCAAAAAAATTGGTAAACAGATCGCATTCTATGAAATGTGCCAAAAGCGAATTTTTTACGCAGGTGACTGCTTTTATAACATAATCATAAACAATAATCTTCTTAAATTTAAAAATGATAAATTATTTCATAATTATATTGTAAGGTCAATACGGCTTTTGAAAAAAGATTATCAAAAATACAAGTCGCATCAAATTAATTATTACCTCCATATTATTTTAATGTTTTATTATGAAAAACAAAAAAAATATTTTCTTTCGGCAAAGTATTGCAAAACATTGTTTTCAATTGTGAAAAATTCAAAAGTTGTATACAGAGAAGAACGTCTAGGAAATGCATTGTTAAATTTAAGTCAATACAAAACCTTTACTGAAAACTATAATGATGCAGCCAGGTCTGCCAAAGAAGCTCAAAAATACTATATAGAAAACAGCAGCAGCTTCCTTCTTTCAAAAGAACAAGAATTTACCATCTATTTTTATCATGGTAAATATGATAAGGCAATGGTTTGTATGCAGGATTTGCTGAACCATAAACTAATAGACACAGGAAATTTTTCCCGAGCAAAATATATTTATTACCACTCCGCTTTATTATTTGCACAAAAAAAGCATAAAGAGTCACATAAGCTTTTAAACAAATCGCTTGAAATTGAAAAAGAGAAATCCGCATGGAACATTTCATTGAAAATAATGAACATTATGCTTTGCATAGAGTTAAATAAAATTGATGAAGCATCCAGAAAACTGGAAACATTAAGAAAATATGTGCAACGGCATGAAAAAAGTTCAGAAATAAAACAAAGAGATGTTTTAATTGTAAAAACATTGAGAGAATTGGAAAAAGATGGTTTTAATTACAATGGAAATAATAAAGTTGTTGCAAAAATGCTAAAAGAACTTGCGCAAAAAAACAAGCCTACTTCCTGGGAACATTATAGTCCGGAATTAATTCCATTTCATGAGTGGTTGGGGTAAATTTTGCTCGCAGATCACGCAGATTCTCGCAGATTTTTTGTTTATTAGGAGACAATGAGGCATCACGCCCATCGCACTTCGACTAAGCTCAGGGTGACAAAATGCGAAAAGCATTTTTCGGGACAGGCTTCCCGCACTGAGATACATTTTAATAAAAAATGCCTTGCTAAAAGCAAGGCACTTTTTATTAAGGGTGGCCAATGGGGCTCGAACCCACGACCCTCGGTACCACAAACCGATGCTCTAACCAACTGAGCTATGGCCACCATAGTATTTTGAGGGTGCAAAGATAGAATTTTTTGTAATTGAAAGAAACATTAAGCCAATTATTTGACCCTTTTTAAAGCACTCCCCTATCAATAATTGCTAATTTTGTAGTGGAATGGAAGAGCAATCACAAAATACTGTCCTGCATATTGAAGGAATGGACTGCGCCAACTGCGCTGTGGGCATTACTAAAAGCTTACAAAAGAGCGGAATGGAGAATGTTCATGTTGATTTTGCTACCGGTGAAGCCACTTTTTACCTTGTCAATAAAAACAAGCTTACGTCTGCCATAAAAGATATTCAAAGTCTGGGTTACAAAGTGGTCGACAGCAAAGTAAAGGAAGAAAATGAAGGCAAATTATCTCCCATAGAAAAACGCTTTTATTTTACCCTGCCTTTTACTATAGTTCTCTTTTTTAGTCACATGATCTTTAATCATGAGTTTATTATCAATCAACCTCTGGTTCAGCTCATTATTTGTGCTCCCGTTTTTATTGTCGGAATTCTTCAGTTTGGGAAAAGTGCTTTCGGTTCCGTAAAGATTGGAGTTCCCAATATGGATGTTTTGATTTTTATTGGATCTAGTTCTGCCTTTATATATAGTATCATTGGAATGTATACTTATGATTCTCATGAAGCACACAATTATTTGTTTTTTGAAACTACTGCAACTATTATTACTCTTGTCCTTTTAGGAAATGTATTGGAACACCGCTCTGTTAAACAAACAACTTCTGCTATTAAGGATTTGTCATCATTAACTGTGAGTACTGCTAAAATTGTGGGATTGCAATTTGGCAAAGAAGTAATTACTGAAATTAATTATAAGGATATTCCGGTTGGTGCTATTTTACAAGTAAACAGCGGAGACAAAATTCCAGTTGACGGAGAAATTATTTCGGGTGATGCAAGTGTGGATGAAGCCATGCTCACAGGAGAAAGTATACCTGTGGAAAAAACAATTGCTGATAAAGTAATTGGCGGAACAATATTACTAAACGGTAATTTCAGAATGCGTGCCGAAAGTGTAGGAAATGATACTACTCTTTCGAAAATAATTGAGCTTGTAAAAAAAGCACAACAAGCTAAACCTGATATTCAAAAATTAGGAGATAAAATATCTGCCATTTTTGTTCCTGTTGTTTTAGGAATTTCTATTCTCACTTTTTGTCTTTCGTATTTTGTATTTGATGTTTCATTAAAAGATGCCATGATGAGAAGCATTGCTGTATTGGTAATATCTTGTCCCTGCGCAATGGGGCTAGCCACGCCAACAGCAGTAATGGTAGGAATTGGAAGAGCTGCTAAACGTGGAATTTTAATTAAAGGTGGAAATACTTTGGAGGAATTCGCGAAAATTAAAAACATAGTTTTTGATAAAACCGGAACATTAACGACAGGAGAATTTCAATTAAAAAATATCACTTGTAATAATACTTCAGAACAAGAGGTAAAAGAAATTTTGTTTCAGTTGGAACAACACTCCTCCCACCCTATTGCTAAATCTATTGTGAAAGCATTACAAAATACTACTTCAACAATAAAATTTGCAAACATCACAGAAGAAAAAGGACTGGGAATTACTGCAACTGATGAAAGTAAAAATGAATACAAAGTAGGCTCCTATAAAATTGCGAAGCATTTAACAACTGATGACACACACAATGTATATGTTTTAAAAAACAATCAATTAATTGCGACTGTTGATTTAGCAGATGAGTTAAAATCGAATGTAAAAGAAAGTATCGCATCCTTAAAAGCAGCAGGAATTAATTCAACATTATTAAGTGGCGATAGCAAATCAAAATGTGAAGCTGTTGCGCAAAAAACAGGAATCACTTTCGTTTACAGTGAACAATCACCGGCACAAAAATTAGTATTGATAGAAAAATTAAATTCGGAACAAGCAACTGCAATGGTGGGTGACGGTATAAATGATGCACCTGCATTAGCAAAAGCGAGTGTTGGTATTTCCTTAAGCAATGCTACACAAGTTGCTATACAGTCGGCACAAATCATTTTATTAAAGCATGGCGACTTATCCTCTTTGGTGGAAGCACATTTAATAAGTAAGCATACTTTAATAACAATAAAACAAAATTTATTCTGGGCATTTTTTTATAATATTGTAGCTATTCCAATTGCAGCTGCCGGATTTTTAAATCCTATGGTTGGAGCATTGGCAATGGCGTTTTCGGATGTGATTGTGATTGGGAATTCGATTAGGTTGAAGACGAAACGACTAAGATAGGTGATTGGAACACGGATAACACTGATAAAACAGATAAGCGCGGATAGCATTATGCAGTATTATAAAAACACAGATTATTTCGCTAAAGCGAAATGATTAAAAATGAAAAAGCAAAAAAAGAAAAAGAAATAAAAAAAATCTGTGCGAATCCGTTTTATCTGCGTCATCCGCGTTCAATCATGAGCAACAAACTAAATATACTTTTTTTATCCAGCTGGTATCCTAACAGGCTACTACCTACTCTGGGTAATTTTGTTCAGAAACATGCTGAAGCAGTTGCGGCAAATGCTAACGTAGTTGCGTTGTTTGTTTGTTCGGATGCTGATTGCAAGCAAAAATACGAAGTGGTTGAATCAACGCTCAACAATGTTTTTACAATAAATGTATATTATAAAAAAGTAACTCATTCTATTCCGTTTATTTCTTCTTTACAAAAAGCTAACAGATATTTTCATGCTCACCTTATCGGATTTAAAATCGCGAAACAAAAATTAAAGACTATTGATTTAGTTCATCACAATATTTTATATCCTGCAGGAATTATTGCATGGTACTTGAAAAAATTTAAAGGCATTCCTTATATTATAACGGAAAATTGGACCGGCTATTTACCTTCTAAAAATACTAAACGCGGTTGGTTAGAGACAATGCTTTCAAAAAAAATTGCTTGCAATGCAAATTACATTACTCCTGTTTCAAAAGATTTGCAGGACGCCATGAAGAGTCATGGTTTTGATACCAAGTATGAAATTATTTACAATGTAACGGATACAAAACTTTTTTATCCGGAAAAAACAAAAAAGCAAACAGATAAAATTAAGATAGTACACATCTCCACATTAGATGATGCACACAAAAATATTTCGGGGATGTTGCGTGTTGCGCAAAAACTTTCGAAGCAAAGAACAGATTTTGAAATTTGGTTTATTGGCGATGGTGATACAAATCCTCATATCAAAACAGCAAAAGACTTAAACATTTATAGTTCCTTCGCCTTTTTTGATGGAACTAAAACAACATCCGAAGTAGCGGATATTATGCGTAATGCACATTGCTTTTTACTTTTTTCGAATTATGAAAATTTACCTTGTGTAATGGTGGAAGCCTTGGCGAGTGGAATCCCCATTGTATCGTCCACTGCAGGAGGAATACCCGAACACATTTCAGACAATTTAGGGTTATTAGTAAAGCCATTGGACGAACCGGCATTATTAAGTGCATTAAATAAAGCCATCGATAATATTAAAGCAGGAAAATATAATCCGGAGGAATTGAGTAACTATGCAAAAAATAATTTTAGTTACGAAAAGGTTGGAGAAAAATTTGTTGCTTTGTATAGTAAGATATTAAAAAATTAAAATCAGTGTCAATCCGTTTTACCTGCCTGCGGTAGGCAGGTCAGCGTCATCCGCGTGCCATTATATGAGTAAAGTATCTAAACTATTTAAAGCACTTTCATTAATATTGAAACAGCCATCATTACTTAATAAAGTATTGGACGATGCTGACGTTAATAAAAATGAAGTTGTAAAAAAATATAAGTTGGATAAAGGATTAAAAACAGTTGACATCACCGAACTGCTTCCCAACTTTGATGTAACTATTGAACCTTATGCTGCTTTGGATGGCGGCTCTACTCCTATTGACTTAGCTTTATTAAAAGGATTGGCAGCTTCAAAACCAAACTGTGATTATTTTGAAATTGGTACCTGGCGTGGCGAAAGTGTTTCCAATGTGGCAAGCGTTGCTAAAAATTGTGTAACACTTAATTTACCCGATGAAACACTTTTACAAATGGGTTTCGATAAAAAATATGTGGAGATGCACCGCTTCTATTCCAAAAATTTAAAAAACGTAACGCATCTTCAAGGCAATTCACTTACTTATGATTACAAATCATTAAATCAAAAATTTGATTTAATATTTGTTGATGGCGACCATCATTACGAAAGTGTAAAAAGTGATACTCAAAATGCGTTCTCCTTATTAAAAGATGAAAACTCTATTATAGTATGGCACGACTATGGAAATAATCCGAGCGATATCCGTTGGGATGTTTTACGCGGAATCCTAGACGGAACCCCATCCGATAAAATCAAAAATCTGTACAGAGTTTCAAATACCCTTTGCGCTATCTATTATAAAGGAGTAAAAAATGCTGAGTATATTCCCGACAATACAACTCCCAAAAAGCATTTCAGCATAACGGTAAAGGCAAAATCATAGTCTCCGTAACTGGGAGATCCCGTGTCGCGGCACGGGATGACAGTTCTTAAGGGTGGTATTTTAAAATAAAAATCAGCGAATCCAGATAGCTATCGGGACCGTTTTACCTGCCTACCGTCAGGCAGGTTCCCTCCCTAATTTATTAACAATTCCCCATAAGTTCTTATCAAAAATTTGCATATCATTGCCATTATATTATATTTGTATACTAGTTTTAACCCTCAATTAATCTAAAATTTAAATGCTATGAAAAAATCCTTACTAATTGGGTTGGCTTTTGGAATTGGAAGTACGGCTGTTGCACAAGGCTCGTATACCGGCCCAACGCCATTTACCCCACAAAAAATCAATCCAATTGCTGCAAAACAATCTGCCGTTATTAGAAACGACATTGGAGCAACTGACGACTTTGAAACTGTTGTTAACAATTTAGGCGCTAAAAAGCCTAGTATTGCTACTCCTACTACTAAAGCTTTTACTTCTGCTACCATTGGTAATACAGAATATCAGCTTCAAAGTAATGCAGCTATTTGTAATCGTATTGTAAATAATTCGGACGGAACAATTTCTGCTACCTGGACATTTGCTGCTGACCCTGCTTGGGCCGACAGAGGAACAGGATATAATTATTTTGACGGAGTATCCTGGATGGCTGCTCCAACTGTTCGTTTAGAATCAGTAAGAACAGGTTTCACCAACATTGGTGTTACAGGTTCAAATGCTGAAGTTGTAGTGGCTCACACTACTGCTACTGCTGACTTAGCTTTCTTAAAACGTGCTACAAAAGGAACAGGCGCTTGGACTGAATCTATGTTAGGTGTGCCTGATGTTTGGGCTCGCGTTTCAGTTGGTGGTCCTGCCGGACAATCTATCCACGTTATTTCTCAAACTACAGGAGTTAGTGGCCCTATTTATATGGGACAAGATGGTGCACTTGCTTACACACGTTCATTAGATGGTGGTACTACTTGGGATAAAATCCGTACCGTAATTCCTCAAATTGATTCATCTTCTTACTTAGGTTTTGGTGGTGATTCATATTCAATTGATGCTCGTGGAACTACTATTGCTATTGTTGCGGGTGGATTTGATGTGGATGTTGTTTTAATTAAATCTACTGATGATGGTAATACTTGGACAAAAACTATTGTTGAAGCATTTGCTGTTCCAATGTTTGATGCTACTTTAATGACAACAGGAGATACAAATCCTGCTGACGGAGCTCCTGATACAGTTGATGCTTCAGATGCTTGTATGAATGTGGTATTAGATGCTTCTAACGTTGCTCACGTATTTTATGGTAGAATGCGTGTGGTAGGTGATGGTGCTGCTTTATCTTACTTCCCTTATACTGATGGTTTAATGTACTGGAACGAAACAATGACAACTAATCCTCCTGTTATGATTGCTGGTGTGAAAGATTACAATGGTAACGGACAGATGGATATTTATACTGATCCGGGTGGAGTTACTTTAGGTATGGGAACTTACCAACGTTCCATGACTTCTTTCCCAAGTGCAGGTATTGATGCAACAGGTAAATTGTTTGTTACATACAGTTCAGTATTTGAAGGAATTAACGAAGTAGGTGAAGGTTATGATATTGCAGCAGGAACTTTAACTCCTCCAACAACTGCAGGAAAAAGTTTCCGTCACCAATACTTAATGCGTTCCGATGATAACGGTGCTACATGGTGCGACCCTATTGACTTAACTCAACCTGATTATGCAAATAATGGTTTCGATTACCACGAAGGCGTTTACGGTGCAATTGCAAAAAACAATGGTACCGATGTTCATTTAATTGTGGAAGATGATCAATCACCAGGACATGGTGTTACTGTTACTGCTGATCCACAATCCGGACCAGCAAACATCATTTACTACAAAGTTCCTGTAGTTGATTTAGCTTGTGGTTCTTCAATTTCTGAAAACGATGTACTGTCTGAAATTACTTTGTTTCCAAACCCGGCAAATGGTTCTGTTAGTTTGACTCTGAATTCTGCTAAAGCTGCAAAAGCGAATGTTACAGTTTACAATATGGTTGGACAAGCAATTACTACAATGGATAAAAATGTTGCTGTTGGAAGCAACACTATTAAATTAGATATCTCTGCTTTTAATACAGGTATTTATTTTGTAAGTACAATTGTAGATGGCAAAACTTACAGCCAAAAATTAATTGTAAAATAATTTTTCATTGATTAAAATTTTAACCCAGACCGAGTTTCTCGTGTCTGGGTTTTTTATACTTTTGATTTATAAAATTCTCCCACAATGAAAATACGGAATTTGTTAGCCGTTATTATTGGAATAATAGTAAGCGTTATCATAATAATAATTGGAGAAGCCTTAACTCATATTTTAAATCCACTTCCTGAAGGTTTTGATATGAAAGATACCGAGGCTTTAAAAACCTATGTTTCAAACGCTCCCATTTCATTACATCTGATTATTTTATGCAATTATGCTTTAGCATGTTTTGTGGGTGGATTAATAGCATCATCTATTGCCATCGATAAAAAAATGAATCAAGCTATGTCTTTGGGAGGGATTTTTATGGGTGTTGGCATGTTCAGCTTAATTTCATTACATCCTGTATGGGTAGTAATCTGTTCTGTTTTTATTTTTTTACCATTTGCTTATTTAGGTGGAAGAATGAGTATTAAAATTTCGAAAAATAAAAAATAAAAAAACACTTTTGATTTAGATAAAAATTACTACTTTCGCATCGAATAAAATCGCTCCTAGTTTATTCAAAAAACATTGCGCTAATTTCCTACTCATTGTGCAATGATAAACAATCATACTTAAAATTAAATTCGACATTCGCTCCTAATGTCATAAATTAGAGTGTTTATGAAATTTTATGAGTATCAGGAAAAGTTAATTCGCATACAGGAATTAGCTAAAAGAAATGCAACAGGTTCTCCAAAAGAATTAGCAGAAAGGATAAATGTATCCGAACGTACACTATTTAGACTTGTTCAGAATATTAAAGAACAAGGTGTTGAGATAGAATACTGCAGAAAAATAAGCACCTATTTTATAAATAATTAAAATATTTTTCTCACTGCCACTTTTTGGCAGTGACATCAGATATGTTTGCCAAAAAATTTATTTCAATAATTTAAAAAGCAAAACATCATGTCGAAATTCAAAAAAGTATTTTTAATAATTTTGAGTATTTGTATTGGCAAATCTTCTATTGCACAATTTTCTTCAACTTCTGGAAACATTACTCAACAGAGCGCAGGATCAGTAGCAATTGGATTTCCAACATATTCAACATCAACAGCTACATTATTACAAGTCAAAAACGGAAGTGTACTTTTTGACGGCACAACCGGTGCTACTCCAATGAGTGGAGCTGGTACAAGAATGATGTGGATACCTGCAAAAAAAGCATTTAGAGCTGGGATGACGACAGCAACTCAATGGGATGATGTAAATATTGGGAATTATTCAGCCGCATTTGGTATTAATACTAAAGCAACTGCTTCCACATCATTTGCGGCTGGCTCCACTGCATACGCTACTGGTGTATCTTCATTTGCAATTTCAACTGGAACAACTGCATCAGGGCTTAATTCTTTTGCAGGAGGAGGAGGCACAACAGCATCGGGAGACTACTCATTTGCATTTGGACAAACATCTTTCGCACAAGCTAGCCATATGTTTGTAATTGGTCGTAACAATTTAAATCCAGGAACATATAGCTCAACAACTTGGGTAGCAACCGACCCTTTATTTGTTATTGGAAATGGAACAAGTACTACTGCAAGAAACAATGCAGTAACTGTTTTAAAAAACGGAAATGTTTTAATTGACAAAGCTACTCAAGTGAATTCTACTTATAAATTAGATGTAAATGGAAAAATGAGAGCATTAGAAATTGTTGTAAATACAACAGGAGCAGATTTTGTGTTTGAAAAAGATTATGAATTAATGCCATTGGATGTTTTAGAACAAAAAATTAAAACGGATAAACATTTACCGGAAATTGCTTCTGCTGCTGAAATGCAAGAAAATGGTGTTGGCTTAGGAGAACTAAGCACTAAACTTTTACAAAAAACTGAAGAACTAACACTTTACATTATTGAATTGAATAAACGTATTGAGGAATTGGAGAAGAAACAGAAGTAAAGGATAATTTTTAATATAAAAAATCAAATATTTATATAATAATGAAAAAAATACTTTTTTTATTGTTAGTTGTATTTAGTGCATCTGCAAAAGCTGGTGTAAATTACGGAACTACAATTAATTACTGGATAATACCAACACAATATGGATGCGATGAAAGTCAACTCTTTTTAACAGTTGGATTCTCAACCTATGGTGAAGTAAATAATGACTATTTCGAAATCCGAAAATCAACAGATACAGATTTTGAAAGTGGCTATACTGTCGTGGGCGGATATATTGATGGGTGTGGAACTTGTGGAGATAGAAATTATCAAGTAGTCGATTATGGACCTTTTGTTTCGGGAACCACTTATTATTATGAAGTAAGAGCAACTGACAACTGGGGAATAACCGGAGGAGCAAGATACCTTGGGCAGTATACAGACGTGACACCAACCATTATTAACTGGACAAGTCAAGTTTCTTCAACAGTAGTCACGGGCTCTTCTCCAAATACAGAAAGTGCTTATTCTTGGGGGGTAGAAAGCAAAAGTGGACAAGGTATTACTATTAGCTTACCCCCAACAGAGAAAGCAGAAATTTTTGCTGAGTTAAATAATCACAAAATTAATTTTGCCTTGACATATGGCTTATCGTTAGCAAATATTGAAGTAAGTGTAGATAATGGCAGCTATATAAATTTATATTCGGGGACTCCTAAATCTAGTCATATTTGGGATTATTCCACTTCTTATTTTACAACTCTTGGCTCACACAACCTAAAAGTAAATTTTTTAGATCCTGTCGGTGGCACTGTTTATCATAGAGAATATACAGTAAATGTAGTTCCACAATCGAATGGATTATATAAGGACAATTATTGTAATACTTTGCGCGTTTGGAAAAGCAATGCTGGAATAAATGCTACTCCGTTGATTTTATCAGAAGGATTTGATGCCTACAACACAAGATCCGAACAATTTTACAGGAATGGTGGCAATGAATTAATTAACTGCTTATTAACAAAAGGATTTGATATTTATATTATTAATTACAAATACAATTCTCAATCAATCAGAAATAATGCTGCGGTATTTTCTTCAGCAATAAGATACGTTTCAGCAATAAATGGAAACAAACCAGTAATTGCATCCGGCATGAGCATGGGTGGAATCATAAACAGATATGCGTGTTCAAAAGCAGAAGCTGATGGCAATCCTCTTCCAATAAGCAAATTTTTAAGTTTAGACGCTCCTCAACAAGGAGCTATAATATCAAGCACACTTCAAAATTGGAGAAAAGGATTAACTTCAGGAGATGGGTATGCAGAACATGCTGCAAATAATGATGCTGCTAAAGAATTGCTATTATATAATGCATATGATATTTCAGGAACAATTAATACAACATTTTTTTCTGAATTAAATTCTTTAAACGGAGACGGATATCCACATTTAATTCCAACTATCGGAGTTTCTTTCTCAAGTACAAGCCCAAACCCTACCGGTGCTGGTACAGAATTTTTATTTGTTGAAGTGGATGGTGCAATTACTTCAGATAGCAATGAACATTTCTATTTAAGTACAGAAGAATCAGAAGCTGGCTCATATTTACCAAGATTAGTATTTGATCCAATACCGGTAACATTAAATACAAGCGCACCTCCATGTGTGGATATGAGAAATGTTTTCGCAGTGAATTTTAAAGACATTAAAAGTTCCTTAATATCAATCTTAAGACCTTTTTCTGATCCAACTGTAACGATACATCAATATGCAGCACCAGCATTTATTTCTCATAATAGCTCATTAGATATAGTAGCTGGAATTTCAAAATTCAACATAGCAATACAACCATCCGTTACAACATTCCATGATGAAATTCCAGTAGATATTATAGAGCCATTGTTAAATGCGCTAATTAGTCAAGATTTATATTTACAGGATAAAACAATTACAGATACTAAAAACTATATTGCTGGAAACAAGATTGAAGCTGGTTCAAATGTAACTACCACTATTCCAAACGGCAATTTTATTTTAGCAAGCGGTTCAAATGTTTCAATGAAGGCAGGAAATCAAATTGTTTTAGCAGATGGATTTATAGCAGGCACAGGAAGCACTTTTAGTGCAATAACTGGTCCAATAGAATGCGATGGAGTTGAATCACAACAATATCGCAACAATAATATTTCTGATAACATTCAAATAGTTGAAAATACAGAAGAAAAAACAATCATAAATGAAAACGCTTCTAACAAAGCAATAAATAAAAGTGATGAAACATTAGAAACTCTTTCAATTTACCCAAATCCTAGTAATAATTATTTCATTATTGAATCTTCCACTCTTCCTACACAAATTACGGTTTATAATATACAGGGAATAGAAATACTTAACTTACAAAATATAGAATCAAATAAAACACAAATAGATTTATCTTCACAATCTTCAGGTTTTTACTTTTTAAAAATAAAACTAGAGAATGGAGAATTTGTCACAAAAAAACTAATCAAACAAAAATAAAACAATGAGATCACTCATTTTTATTACACTTTTTGCCTTATCATACCAAGGCTACAGCCAAGCGTTTAATTCAATAGTTATAAAAGCAGGTTCCGATATTTCAGGTCGTACAAATGTTGCAACCAATAAACAAGATGGCAATATTGTAGTTGGGTTTGTTTTCACCATAGAACCAAACATTATAAATTTCGGAACAAAAAAACAATTCAATTTTAATACTGACATATCCATAATACAAAAAGGGTTTCAAAAAGAAGAAAAAGTATACTCATACAATGAAGTAGGTGAAACTCTTGGAATAGGAAGCGAACGCTACACATTCAAATTAAATTATGTTGCACTGTCACCGGTTTTAAAATACAATTTTGCTAAAGTATTATTCATTAAAGCCGGTCCAAGAGTTGATATTTTGACAGGTTACAATTACAAAGGAAGTCCAAGTTCGGATAAAAGAAGAGGAAATGAGTTTTATCCACTAACCGGAGGAATTACATACGGTGGAGGAATTTGTTTGGGCAAAGGCAATACTAAATTTATTGCAGAACTAATGGCACAAAATGATCTTAGCAATTCATCCTATAATTCAATAAATAAACAACATCACCGAAATTTTTCCTATTACATCAATTGTGGCGTATCCATTAACATAAACAAAAAGTCTGCGACCCCAGCCGGGGTCGGAGCTAACTGACATTTCTCATATCCTAAATTGATACTAATCATAGTAAAAGATTCAGAATAATGGCAAATTTGTTATGTAATTAAAACCATAACAATGACTGCAAAAGAAAACGAAAAAATTGAGGCAATCGGGCTTACACAATGTGAGTTACATGACGAATGCAATTTTTGCAACATGCCCGAAAATGGAGTATATGCAAAAATGACCGGATATGATTCACCGGAAATAGCCTATTACATTTGCGGAAAATGTGCCTTGGAAAAAGTTAAAGCGGGGGTTGAACATTGTGGTGAAATTAAAGCACCGGTAAAAAAGTAAATTTTCCGACATTACGTTTCTATATTATGTCCCTATGGGACATTAAGGTGATGAGGGTTATTTTTTACCGATATTTTGTCCCTACGGGACAATTAAAAAAATGTACTACTCCAGTTAATTCTCATAGAAATCTGCTATCAATAAAATCACGCAGATTAAATATCGGTAGCCCCGTAGGGGCGAAATATCTTTACAACAATCACAAAACCTTCTCCATCTTAATATTCGACCTGGTGTAATGTCCTTGTTCAAAATCAACTTTTTTAAAACCGTATTTTTCATACAAGTGAATTGCGGGACCCAAACTGGTATTCGAAAAAAGGATTAAAGATTTTGCTCCCAATTGTTTGGCTAATTGAATGGAATAATCCATCAAAACATTACCAATGCCTAATCCTTGTGCTGAATCGGTAACAGCCATTTTGCCTAATTCATAAGTTTGTTCATTTATTTTTAACAAACAAGCAGTGCCTACAATTTGTTTGTTGTGCTGTGCATAATAAATAATACCGCCTTTGTTTATTATTTCTACTGTTGGGTTGCTGAGTTGAACTACATCATTTGGTTCCACAGAAAAATATTTTGTGAGCCACTCTTCATTCAAAATTTTAATATGCGATTTTAATTCTTCGGTATAAGGAACAATATCTATCCTGTCGTTTTGAGCCATTGGCTGAGAAATAAGAAGAAAAGATAAATCTACTTTTCCATCATTAAAAATACGGTGAAGTGCACGTGGTGGAATGTGAATACTTTCGTTTGCAATGAGTGTATGAAACTCACCATTAATTTCAAAACTTGCTGTGCCGTTTAAAATATAAAATACTTGTTGAGCAATACGGTGACAATGCAATAACTCGGAAGTACCGGGAGGCATTTTTTCCTCAATTACATTTAAGCTGTTTGATTTTAATAAATGCCAGCCATCACATTTGTTTCCCCAGGTATAATGTTCAGCGTTTTGCTTGGTGATTTTCATATGCTAATTACAAACGTTTATAATTTCATTTGAAGGAAGGTTTCTGTCAAATGAATTTGTTAAATTATTAAACTGAGTACCAAAAAAACAATCCTGAAAATTGCCTTTAGCACAGTTGTCGCGAATAACAGCAATATCACCCGAAAGTGATATAGTATTTCCACTGGTTGTTGTTGCCTCTAAAGTATAGGAATAGGATTTTTCCCTTTGGTCTTTTCCATTGAATTTCCCATCCCAGTATGAATACATATCTGTTGAAGAAAATACAACTTTCCCAAACCTTTTAGTAATAGTAAGCTCAATACTGACTATATTTTTGCTAAACACAATTAAATGGTCATTTATTCCATCCCCATTAGGAGTAAATATATCGGGCATAGCAATATAACTACTATCAATGTAAACAGCTTGCGGAGCACCGGAACAACACTTGTTAATGTTTGTTTTATTACAATTAGAAAATATAGTAAGCATTACAATTGCAAAAAGAATATTTTTCATATTTGAAAGATTAATAAGATTATTGTCTATTATTTGCCAACTGTCTATTGCTTACTGCCTATTGTCTACTTTTCCTATATACAATCAACACTATTGGTAAAACAGCTAACAAAATGGGTGCAAACTTCGGATGCAGATCATTTGCAAAGTAATGCCATGTAACATACATATATACTAAACTATAAAACACTGCTCCAATTACCATTGTCTTTTTAAAAGCTAAAAGTAATGCTGCCACTATTTGCAAAAAACCTAAAAAAGTAATTTTCCAATCGTCAAAACCAACTTGTGTAACTCTCATAAATTCCATTCTCACGCCAAGTGCTTTCACTATTCCCGAAACAAGTGTTAAAGCAACAAGAATAATGTGAAGGACTTTAAAGAATATTTCAAGTTTTCTCATACATAAATATAAAAAGAAAAAGCCACTTTGTGAGTGGCTTCGTCTTTAATTTTATTATAATATTATCTTATCGTTTCACAAACTTCTGGACGGATTTGCCTTGTTTGGTTTTAACAGTAATAAAATAAATTCCATTTGCAAGGTTGCTTACAGGAATCGCTTTCTTTAAAGTTTTAGTTTCTGCTATAGTTTCAGCAAACAATTGTTCGCCTAAAATGTTTGTGATACTAATTTCGGAAGAAGATACTGCACCTAATTCCACATCAATGTTAACTATAGAAGAGGCAGGGTTAGGATAAATGGAGATGATATCGATTTTATTTTTCTCAGAAACAGCAGTTGTGAATGCTACCATAACAGAATCACAGGTAACGCAACCATTCATATCGGTAACACAAACCGAGTACCCTCCGGGTAAAAGTCCGGTGCAAGTAGCAGTGCTACAACCACCGGGTGACCAAGTATAAACATATCCGGGAGTTCCTCCTGCAGCGGTGGCTGTTGCAGTACCATCAGCACAAGTAGGGCAAGATGCCGGTGTAGAAGAAGTTCCTACCATTAATGCAGGTGGTGAACCAACAGTAGCAGAAGCAGAACAAACATTTCCACCACTGTCCATAACAACAACGTTATAAGTTCCGGCACAAAGACCAGCACAATTTGATGCAGTACATCCACCAGGTGACCACATATATGTATAAGGAGGTGTTCCGCCTGAAGCATTGACTATTACCATTCCATCACAAGCTCCTGCACAAGTAACATTAAATGCTGTTGCTACAGCAAAACATTGCGAAAAAGTGTAGATGGATGAACATAGGAATACTAAAGTAATGTAGAGTTTTTTCATGATTGGGAGTAGTTAGTTTGCATATAAGACGAACAGAAACAGAATAACGTTGCATCACTAAAAAAAATTCTATTAACTAACTTAACAGCCCTCAAGGTGATAATTGGCTATAAGTACTTTATTGGTTCTTTCAACGTAGCGATATACATGCGACTGAAATCCACGCCTTTTCAATTTAGCTTCTATGGGTTGTATATCTGTAAAAGGAGTACACAATGTGTTGAAGATGATTGTTCCATTGTTATTCACTTTTTTAAGTACATCTTTCCAAAATTCCTGTTGAAGAAATTTTTCAGGAACAATGTTATCAATAAATAAATCAATTATAATTAAGTCGAACTTATCAATATCGTCTTTAACAAAATCCTGAGCATCGGCACAAACAATTCTTGTTTTTCCATCGGGAAGTATTCCGAATTCTTTTTCTGCCACAGTAATTATAACAGGATCAATATCAACTGCAGTTACATTGCCTTTATAGTTAAACTCGTTCCACAATGTTTTAAGCACACATCCACCACCCAATCCAAGCAGCAAAACATTTTCGGCATGCGACACATCCGTGTGTTCTAACGAAAACTTTAAAACTCTTTGCAATGAACCATAAGAGTAATTGGTATTGCTAGTATCTAAAACCGTACGGCCATTAACAACTGTTAATTCTAAATAACCATTGTGTACCGACTTAATTTTTTTGGTGATTGGAAAAAAGTAACTGATTATTTTCTTAAACATAAAATAAGGTATATGAACTATTTTCTTTGATTTATCTTACTAATACCACCTTAAACAACAACTCATCCTTAGTAACTTTTGCATTCTTAGGATTAAGCGCCCATTTAATTCCGTCAATTTTAAATTCCCCATTCAGCTTAGTAGGAACACTTGGGTTGGCTGCATCGGTATATTCCAGTTTTGCGGGAAAACTAATATTGGCTGTAGTGTCTTTTATTTGAAGTTTGGCATTTACCAACAGTTTCTTTTTATTATCAGGAATAGAATCAAAACTCAAAATAGTTAAAGTAGATGTAGGATATTTTTTTGATTCAAGATAATCAGGATTACCAACTTCTACTTTTTCGTCCTCCCCTATTTTAAGTGCTGCAACAGTTTTCATATCCAATACAACTTTGCCGCATTCGTATTTTTTATCCAGCATAAACCAATAGGCATTTTTGATATCCAATTTAGTTTGAGCAGAAAATTCAACGTTGTCCATTTTTACATTCATCATTGCACCAAAAATTTTCACTTGTTTGTCTACATCCTTAACTGCTTTTGAACGGGTACATTCAAAAGAACTTTTTTCCATATCTATAGCAATAGAATCCCTATTAGGCTTGGGAGGTTCGGGTGCAACATATACTTGCCCGGAAGTATCATTCGGATCGGGCATATTGTTTTTTATTCCATCGTTTCCGCAGGAGATAAGGAAAAAGGTTAATAGGAAAAAAGTTAATTGAGTTAATTGAGATAAAAAGGAATTAGGGAAATGGGAGTTTTTCATTTTTTTAAACGTTTTATTGTTTTATCAATATATATTTCTGTAGGTAAAAGAGACAATTGAATTCGTTTTGCGTAATTTATACTATCTGTAATATCTTTATTTTTTTGTTCGATGATTGCATTTGCTTTTGCTAACTCAATATTTTTCTGACGTTCCATTTCAGCCTCTCTCTCCGATTTTTCTTTTTCGTATTTAGTTTGTATACGTTTCATATTATTGTTAGCCTCATCGCTAAGCAATTGAGACTTTGTTTCAAAAAACGATTCAAAATTTTTCAGTGCCAATTCTGTATTCCCCAGTTCTTTATAAGTATCATAAAATAATTTATAAAGCCTGATTTGCTTTTGAAGTGTTTTGCTTTTTAAAGCTAATTCCAAAGCCTTTTCAAACTGTTGCAATGCTAAAGTATATTCTTTTTTAAAAAGATACGCTTCACCAAGTTCTGTGCAGCTAGTTATCAGTCCCTGAATATGCCCAATTTCACTCCGGAATTCCACACTTTCATTTAAAAAACCAATTGCTTTGTCGTAATTCCCCAACGACTTTTCCAGCAAACCCATATCATTGAGTGCACGGCTTAATCCTGAATAATGTGAAAGATTACGGTACACATTTGCCGAATGCTCAAGTAGCGGTAAGGCATCTTTGGGGCGGTTTTGAACAATAGCTATAGAAGCCAAACCGCTTACAGAACGAGCTTTTCCATATTCACCGTTCACTATTTCAAACAAGTGATTGGCTTTTTGGTAATATGTTTCAGCATTTTGAAAATCTTTTGTATCAAAATAAAAAACGGCAACCGCAAAATAATTCCATGCAGTTGAAATGTCATTTCTTTTTTCAGACGATTTAAGTGCTTCAAAAATAATATCGAATGCAATTTCGAACTCTCCCTTAAACCAATGAAAAAATGCCAGTTGATTATAACCCATTGCTTTCCACTCTTCATCCTTACTTATTATTTCATGCATCTCCTCCATAGAAGGCATGGAAGTGAAATGAGGTGAATCAATACCATTCTGGGCAATTCCTTTAAAAAAAAGTAAGTTATAATAAAGAATAATTTCGGCACCTGCATAACCAATTTCCTTTGAAATAGCAATTCCCAAATCGAACATCGGCAATATCTTACTACCATAAGAATCTCCATACGTTACGATAAATTCCACTATCGCACGTACCTTATCATGCTTATCAGGAATGGTTTCGAGATAGTTATTAAATTTTATAAGTATTTCTTCAGGTTTTTTCAATATAAAAATATTTTATTCTTTAATAAATTTTTCTGCTTGTACAAATTGATTCTTAAAACAAATAAAATATAATCCGCTTGGCAAGTCATCAATATAAATTTGAACCGATTGCATCATATCAAATTCTTTTACGAGCATTCCCATTGAATTATAAATCTGAATACACTCTTTATTTTTACTATTTGTGTTAATAGTCAATGATTCAGTTGCCGGATTAGGAAAAATAGTAAAATCATTTTCTGCTAGAGCTGATTCTTCCACCCCAACATTACAAACTATGGGCAAAGCATTAAAGCCATGTGATTTTGCCTGACATCTTAATTCGTCCAACGCGGGTTTATCCGTTCCATTTCCATTCCATGTACGAAAACCTAAAGTGCGGAGGAATTCTAAAAATACTGTATCAGTAATTCCGTAATACGTTGCATAATAATTAACAGTAGCTGTATCTAAATCGTGCAACCAGGTAAAATCAATCATCCTCACATTTGCTGCATGTGTATCCCAAACATTAAAGGTTTCGGTAATAAATTGTGCTTGCAAAGCATCCGAACTGTTACAAGATGTGCTGGAAGGATAACCGTATTGATAAAAACAAATTGGCTTGGAAGGATACAATGTTACAAGTGTATCAAAATCACCGGCTAAAACTGAAACAGGTTGCACAGTAAAATTAGTATTCAAAGGATAATGTGATACTCCAATATAATCGCTATTTGTATTTAATGTTTGAGCAAACGTATTATAATTGGTAATTCCTGTAAAAGTTAATTCGGTTGCCACTTTCAATCCGGGCCAAAGTATTTTTGCATAAGCCGAAACTGAATCGTAAAAAGTTGTGTATTGATTCCAAAGAGTTGCATTGGCACCAATATAAATATCGTGCTCCGAACCAATCACCAAAGATGAAAGTGTAAGAGCAGGAATATGAAGTTTAATGCTGTCCAACAAAATTTTAAAACGATTAATCATTGTAGGACTGTCAAAAGCAGTTGAAGTTAAATCGGAAGGAACTTCCAATTGATTAGTAGCAATAGGTGCAATAGTTAAATCAACAGGCATTCCGTTAGCCGGATAATAAAAGTTGGCAACATCAAATAAAAAAAGATTAAATACTCCGGGAGCTGTTTCAATATTGGTCCAGTTTTGAAACATACCTACACTACTCATTCCTATATCATCACCAATTGTAAAACAGGAATCGTAATCAAAACCTGCATTTTGAGGAGAAGTGCTAATGTCAAGACTAATATAATTAGTAGCCGGACTGACCTGTGCATTTCCAAAAATTGAAACTGAAATAAAAAAGCAGAGTAGAATTTCAGATTTCATGTTTTGTTTATTTACCATGTTCCGGCATAATCTAATTTTTCATTTGTAGTTTTACTAAGATAATCAAATTTTAATTTCACTATTTGCCTTATGTGTAAGTAGTCGTGAGCAAGCCAATTTACTAAAAACATTTTTGCACTTATTGGTCCAACCTTAGGGTGATTATGCACATTATTCCAATTAGCATCAGAAAGTGATTCCAACCATTTTATGGTAAGTTCACGTTCTTTAAAAAAATTATCCAGCATTTCAGAATAATTTTTCTGGATATACTTGCGTTCCAATACCCATGCAACGGGATTTGCAGGCGGCAATGCTCCTTCTCTGTTTTCCAGAACATGATTCAATCGCGCTCTGAAATCTTCTCTTTCCTCATCATATAAATGACAAACAATTTCAAGCAAACACCACTTATCAGGAGCTAGCTTCCACATATATTCTTCTTGCGATAATCCTTTTAATAAAGATTCGAAAGCACCAATATTATTATGGAGTTCTTTTATTATTTTTTCTGTTGTCATTTTACTTTTAATCGTTTAATATTTTTATCAATGTATTTTTCAGTAGGCATCAATGAATTTTGAATTCTACTTGCATAATGAATACTATCTGTAATGTCTTTGTTCTTTTGTAAAATTTCTTCTTTCTGAAATTCTATTTCAAAAGTTTTTTCCTTTACCAACACATCCAATCTATTTATCAAATCATTTTTTGATTTAAAGGAGGAAACAACCGCTTCTTTAATTTTTTTAGAAACCAATCCGGCTATTACTCCGCAAACAAGCATTAATATTCCTTTAAAAATATTATTAGGAAGGTCAACTATGTTAGTTCCAAGTTCAGAATGTAAAAAATAAAAAGCTAAAGTAATAAACTGTAAAGCTGCCACAACACCACTAAATAAGCATAATTTAAAATCTAACATTAATGTTGACAACATTATCATTAAAAAATAAATGTATGTTGGAGGTGAGTTAAGCAACTGTTGCAATGTAATTAAATATGTATCGCTAAAAGAAACTGAAGCAAAAATGAGTATGCATGAAGGAAAACTTATTTCGATAAATGTTATTGCATAAGCAAAGTATTTAGAAATTTCTTTATTAAGTCGAATTTGCGAATTAAAATATCTATATGCATAAAATTCAGAAGAAAACGCAAGAAGCATTAATAATGGCCCAAATACTGCTATCTCAATTGAAATTTCATTCTTAAAATAGTCGGTTTGTGTATAAAAATATGCAAGAGAAACAACTTGCATTAGCATAATGATACCAAATAAAATGCATAACACTTTTGCCTTAAGTCTTAAGTTCTGAAGTAATGCTAAATTTATTTCTTTATCGAAAGTCATTTTATTCTAACGTTTAAAATTCACACTTTTCTAATCTTTCTTTACTCCTGTAGAATCAATTATTCTGTTCTTATTTAAATATTCATTCATTTTGTTGTGACTATCCCATTCTTCCTGAGTAAACTCTCTTTCAAAATATTCTTTGCCGTCTTTCCAATTATAAACTCCTGGCTTCTCACGCATGTATTGCATAGTCCTGTGTCCATCCGGGCGACCTAATTCATAAGGAACTCTTTTCCCGTCTTTATAAACATCAATATGCTGCACATATTCTTTGTCAAAGTATTCATAAATAACATTATCAGGCACTTTTAAACTATCATTCTGCCAATATGAAACGCCATCTTTTAATACTGGAAAACCTTTTTTACTCACAAATTTCCATTCATAGTTTGGCCAAAGCTCATAATACAATATCGACTCCTGCAAATCATACATTGAGGAACGTTCCGATGTGTTTTGCTTTTTATACTTATCTACTTGTGCTAATTTCTTTTTTCCATCTGGATAACCATAAATTTTAGAAGTATACCACCAAACACCATCTTTTTTATAATAGCGAATTTTGGGACCGGCTTTTTTATTGCAGGCGCCAACTAAAAATAGCACTACAAGTAAATAAAATGCTTTTTTCATGTTACTTATTATCCCAACCAAATATAATCAAAAAAAAACGCCCGGAGTATTTAACCTCGGGACGTTTTCAAATTCTTTAGTATTGCTAATTACAGGATTTAAGATGACATATTCTTGTAAACGCCAAGCCCTTTCTTGACTTAAGACATTTTTCGTTTGCGTCCATTTCCCATTTGTTATTAATAACAATATCAGATTTGTAATCTTTAAGGATTATTGTATTTTCATTTAATGACCAGTTTCCTTTGACGTCTATAATTTTAGAAGGATTATAATTGTCAAAATAATGAAAGGTGAAATCTTCATTTAATATTAATTCCATTTTGGTGGAACTAGTCTCCCCACATCCGCAAGCACCATAAGTTCCTTTCTTTACTTTTTCCGCAGGATTTTTATCACCAAACGACATTGTTGCAAGTACAACAAGTATTGTTAAAAATAATTTTGCTTGTTTCATAATGAAGTATTTTATAAAGTGGGAATTCAGTATGTTAAATATAAGATATTTTTTTCAAAAATCAGCTGCTACTTCTCAGCATTTATTTTTGTTGAAATATACTCCGGCAAGGTTTTAACAGCCAAGGCCAATTTTTCTTTATTCGCTTTTAATTTATCTTCTTCAAGATAATGATTGTAATTCAAAAATAGGTAATAGGTCAGCACTCTATTGAAATCATCCAATTTAGTATCTGAGATCATTTCCAGCATTTTAGTTTCTATCTCTGTTTTTTTCTCTGTTTCGGACAAAGCTCTTCCTAATCGACCTATGCTACCATAATAATGATTTTTTGAGGGATTCTCAATTCTCAAACTTATCCCAAGCATCAAATCCAATACATTAATATCCAAAACTTCCAGCTCTTTTATATATGTTTGTCTTGCTCCCCAGGCATAACTTCCATCACTCACTCTATGAAAATTATCATTCATAATATCCAAATGCGAACGAAGAAATATTTCCCAATTAACTGTTTCTGCTGAAAGGCGAGCAATTTCCAAAGCATGAATTCTCGGACTATTATCCATACTGCATCCTCCAACAACAATTCGGTTTCTTTTAAATTCTAATTCCGTTTTTTTGGAGTAATAAAGTCCGACATATTCTTCAAAATCAGCACCTGTTCCAAAATCAACCAATGCCTCTTTTACGGCCTCATCCAGTAATAAGTCAAATGTTTTATCTACTTTTCTTAAACTATCTATTCTCTGACTTCTTAAGGAATCCCAAACATGCAACTTTTTATAATAGCTTTCATATTCATCCGAATCGTATTCCGGTTTTCCGGTAGCTTTATTTACGTATGTCATAAACGCAGCTACTTTTTTGGTTTCTTCGCGACTATATCTCACTCCTGTTCTATCCGCTTTCTCATAAAATATCTGAGTGGAAGTATCTACCATACAATCGGAATACTGAATCATTTTAGCATATTCAAGAGGAATGGCTTGTGAGGACAGTTCTTCCGGAAAATAAAAAGCCTGAATATATTCATCAGAGTACTGGTCTTTTTCAGAATATTCAAACAACCATTTCCCTTTCAATGGTTTGTCGTATTCTTCCAGATTTTTTTCGAAAGTGAATTCATGTTCATGCTTACCACCCAATTCAACACTGCTAAATTGAACAGCATCATTCTCATCCCAATTTTTGTATTTAAATTTTATGACCAACAGATTCTTTTCAACTTCGGCTCTTTTATATTTGGCAACAAACTCATCAAAAGACATATCGGCTTGCATATCTTTTTTTGCTTCCTTTATCTTTCCTTTTTCAAGAATTACATAATGTGCTTTGCCTTGTATTTTTGATTGATAGATTTTATTGAGCTCACACACTCTGAATTTCAGATTGAGTGAATCAACAATAAACTTTAACTGTTTGACGGTTGTGTCGGAATAAATGAGTCCGTTACTATTAGAACCAAACTCCCCGTTTTGTGCAAAAATTGCTTTTCCAAAAAGCAAAAATGCAATCGTGATGATTGTATGTTTCATGCTGCTGTATTTTAATTCAGTCAATGATGCCATAGGCTGAAGAGTAATTTACGGGGACGGATTTGTAATAAGACGAATGCGGTTAATAAAATTCATATTATAACGATATACGTGTAAAATTATTTTTTGCGATATTATTGAATGAGGATTTTTTAGTTTAAACAGTATTTTGATAACTAAAAATATCAAGTTAAAATAAACACCTTTAACCAAATATAGCCAAAAAAACGCCCTTCTAATATCTTAGAAGGGCGTTTTCAAAATCTTTTTGACCTTAGTTTAGTACCATTTCAAAATGTTCACCGCTTTTTGTTTTGCGGATGGAGAGAGCTTTTGAATAGTTTAAGATGTTGTTTATGACATTTGTTCCTGGTTCGTAAGGAAATTCTTTGCTGTCATCACT
>SXGT01188825.1_pt1 | contig 51775 bp, 44 predicted proteins | sample 3176221 | NCBI WGS metagenome assembly SXGT01 (sample SAMN11356862, study PRJNA531348) | freshwater metagenome | isolation source: freshwater sample F1-120 | place: China: Fuxian Lake, Yuxi | collected 2017-12-25
TACCGAACTGCTCCACCCCGCGGCGTGACTCCAGGGTATCAGCCAGGCGACGGGTGAGCGAATCGACGCTCGCGAGCATCGCCCGCGTTGTCAGGGCAGCGTGGTCGTGACGCGGTGCTCCTGGGCCTGGCGTTCGCGCAGCACCGACGCCCAGAGCACCTGTTGCGCGCGCGCCGCAAGGCTGCGCAACAGCCCCAGATCGGCCTCTGACGTCAGGTCGCGCGGCCTGGTGTCGATCACGCAGAGGGCGCCGATCCTGCGTCCATCCGGGTCTTCGATGGGCACCCCCGCGTAGTAGCGCACGTGTGCCTCGCCCGTCACGAGCGGATTGTCGGCGAACCGCGCGTCTGCCCTCGCATCCGGCACGATCAAGCCTTGATCGCCGCGAACCGCCGTCGCGCAGAACGATTGCTCGATCGGCAGTGAGCCCTCGTCGAGACCGACTCTCGCCACGTGCCACTGGGTGTCGGCTCCGAGCACGGTCACCATCGCTGTCGGGGCGCGAAACGCTGATGCGGCCAACGAGACCACGCGGTCGAGCGAGTCACCCTCGACCATGAGCAGATCGCGCACGTGCTCGGCATCGGGGATGCCGGCCGTCGCACGGTCGGCGATGAGGTCACGCATCTCGCGGTCGAGGGCAACAGCATCAAGGTGCTCAACGATCTCGGCCGCAAGCTGACGCCCCCACGCCGCGTAGTCGTCAGGAGTGCGCCGACCTCGCGGAGTGCGCGACACGGGTGTGAGCTCGGGCAGCAGCGTCGTTCGCACTCGCTCTCGCCCGAGGGTGAGTCGGTCAGTGATCTCGTTGAATCGACGCGAGAGTCGATCGGCGATCGCACTGGCGAGGCCCTTCGCGTTCGCCATCGCCCGCACGGGAAGAATGCCGACGAGCAAGAGCAGCGTGCGCTCCTCTGCCCTGTCGTTCCACACGTCGAGCGCCAGAGCCATGAGGTCGTCCCACTCGCGCGGAGTCATAGCCCGCGCTGCATCATTGATTCCCACAGTGGTGATCACGGCGTCGTATCGGTCGCGCCGGAGACCGTTGAGCAGCGTCGGCAGGTGGGCGGCCCGCAGCGTGGAATCGGCGATGACATCGACGATCGCACCGCGACCTGTCGAGGCGCGCAGGGCGCGAGCGAGAGCACCGGGCAGAGCGATGTCATGCGAGACTACCCCCCAGCCCACAGCGGGCCCGGAGCCGATGAGCAACACGCGATCGGCATGCGGACCATCGGCGACGGCGCGCGGCAAACCGAGTGGTCGTGGCATGCCGGAAAACTCGGCTTCGTGCCACGCTGCCCACGCACTGAGTGCTGGGCGGATAAGACGCAAGACTGCGCCGGCCAGAGCCGACATGGGCTTCCTTCCAAGCCCCCCTTCGCGTTTCAGCCTAGGTACTGAGGCGATGGATGCTCATCCCCCAGGTCTGGGGACAGACGACCTTGTCTACCTACTCCTCGGGAAGCGTCGCCGCGATGCTGAGGCCTAGCGGAAGCCAGGCGGTCTGCGGCCAAGCCCACATGCCATCCGCCCGCTGCTCGAGCACCTCGAACATGCGAAAAGGCACCGAGTCGTGTTCATGCACGAAGTCGATGCGCAGTCCAGCGTCGATGAGTGCCGTCACCGTGTCGCCGACGGTGTGCATCCACTCCATGGTTCGGCTTGCCGCGATGCTGGCCTCGGGGTCGGCGTAGTCGCGGTCGTCGTCCTCAGCGAAAGGCTCGGTTGCGAAGTAGGGGTATGCCGCCACGGGAAAGCGGGCTGGGCCACCATCCAGCGCCGCAGCGGGTGCATCACTTGGCGCGTCGTCAAAGATCCATCCCGCCGGATGCCCGTCGGCGAAGTACAGCCGTCCGCCAGGTTTCAGAAACCACGCCACGATGCGCGCCCACTCGGCGACGTCGGGCAGCCAGCCAATGGTGCCCCACGTTGTGTAGACGACGTCGAAGCCACCGGGGTCGGGCAGGGCATGCCTGGCGTCGTACAGGTCAGCGCAGACAAAGCGGCTGCGATCGTCGAGCTCGAGCTCGGTGGCGAGCTCGCGAGCCTGGCGCACCGCCGGCATCGAGAAGTCGAGCCCGACGACCTCGGCGCCCCGCTGCGCGAGCACGAGCGTGTCAGCACCGAAGTGGCACTGCAGGTGCAGTACTCGCAGTCCGCTCCAGCCTTCGGGAGCAACGGCGGGCAGCTCCGACTCTTCAATCGGGTAGAGCCGCCCCTCTCCTGCGCGCAACGGGCTGAGGTCATAAAACTCGCTCGCGACGTGCACCGGCACCTTTTCATCCCAGTGGGCCCGGTTCAACCGGGCCCACTCGGGAAGTTCGCTCGCACCCATCCCGCGGTGCTGCGTTAGTCGCTCAGCGCGATCGCGCGCTCGAGCGCTGCCTGCAGACGCTGATCGGCCTCGGCCGCGGCCACCAAGTCGTTGGCCGCATATGCCGCCTCACGTTCGAGCAAGGCGTCGCGAGCATCCTGCAGTGCCTGCGCGAGCTCGGCCGAGATCTCGACGCCCGGGTCAGCGGGATCGGTCGGGTCGGTGGGCTCGGTCGGGTCAGTCGGATCCGTCGGATCCGTCGGATCGGGCAGCGTCGGGTCGACGTCGCCGTCACCCGCATTGGCTCCCGAATCACCCTCGAAGAGCGCGTCGAGCGCCTGGTCGAGCGTGTCTTCGAAGGCGATTGCGTCACCGAAGGCGACGAGCACCTTGCGCAGCAGCGGGAAGCTCGTCTCACCGGTCGACTGCACGTAGATCGGCTGCACGTAGAGGAATCCGCCACCGACCGGAAGCGTCAGCAGGTTGCCGCGCAGCACTTCGGTCTCGCCGCGCTGCAACAGCGCGAGCTGGTTGGCGACCTCGGTATCGGAGTTGAACTGGTTCTGCACCTGTCCGGGGCCGGGGATCGTCTGCGAGGGCAATGTCAACAGCGTGAGCTTGCCGTAGTCCTCACCCGGATCAGCGTTGGCAGCGAGATAGCCCGTCAGCACGTTGCGCTCGTTGTCGCTCGCCGTGCGGGGAATGAACGTCGAGTACAGCGTGAAGCCAGGGGCATCAGCGCCGGGCACCTGCATCGTGAGGTAGTACGGCGGCTGCAGCGTGGGGTTCGCGGCCGGCGAGATCGGGTCGTTCGGCGTGCGCCACTCATCGTCGGTCGAGAAGAACGAACCCGGGTCGGTCACGTGGTACGCGCCGAGCACGTTGCGCTGCACCTTGAACAGGTCGGCCGGGTAGCGAACGTGCGAGAGCAGGTCGGCACTCATCTCGTCGGCAGACACGATCGTGGTCGGGAAGACCTTCTGCCACGTCTGCAGAATCGGGTCTTCGGTGTCCCACGCGTAGAGCGTCACCGAACCGTCGTACGCGTCGACCGTCGCCTTCACCGAGTTGCGGATGTAGTTGATCTGGTCGAGCGGGAAGGCCGGCGCCGGTGTGTAGGTGTCGGCGATGGCCTCACTCAGCGCCACCTGCGTCGAGTAGGGGTAACTCGCCGTCGTCGTGTAGCCGTCGACGATCCATTGGATGCGGCCATCGACGATCGCCGGGTACGGGTCGGAGTCGAGCGTGAGGTACGGCGCCGCCTTCTGCACGCGCTCGAGCGGGTCGCGGTCGTAGAGAATCTGCGAGTCGTCGGTGACGGCTTCAGACAGGAAGATCTGCTCTGACTGGAACTTGATGGCGTAGAGCAACCGCTTGAACACGTTGTCGAGCGTCGGGCCGGCATCACCCGTGAAGGTGTAGGTAGCGTTGCCCGACTGGTCGGCGTCACCCTCGGAGGGGAAGTCGAGCTCGAGGTTGTCGCCACCGCCGACGATCGAGTACGCGGGCGAGAACTCGCCGAAGTACACGCGCGGCTCGTACTCGCCGAGCTGGGTCGTGAGCGAGCCCGAGGCGGGAATGCCGCCCTCGAGGAACGCGGGGCTGCCGTCGTCGGTGCGCTGGTTGCCGTACGCGGCGACGACGCCATAACCGTGCGTGAAGACGATCGTGTTGTTGTACCAGTTCTGCGAGGTTTGACCGTCGGGGTTGAGCTCGCGCAGCGAGATGACGGTGTCTTGCGTTTGGCCGTCGATCTCGTAGCGGTCGACGTCGAGGAAGTCGGGGAATTGGTAGTACTGGCGGAACTGCTCAAGCTGCGCGAACGCGTCAGTGACGAGCGCGGGGTCGATGATGCGGATGTTCGCGGTGGTCTCCGCGTCTTCGCGCAAGGCGCCAGCCGTGGCGTCGGTGACCGCGTCGTATGACTGCTCTTCGATATCGGCGATGCCGTAGGCATCGCGAGTGGCACCGATGTTGCGCTCGATGTACGGCGCTTCGATCGTGCGGGCGCTCGGCTCGACCTGGAAGCGCTGCACCACCCACGGGTAGACGCTGCCGATGAGCAGACCGCTCACGATGAGCAGCGCTGTGCCGACGATCGGAAGACGCCAGCGGCCGATGACCGCGGTGACGATGAACAGCACGGCGACGAGCAAGGCGATGCCGGCGAGAATGCCGCGACTCGGAATGGTGGCATTGGCTTCGGTGAAGCCTGCACCGATCGCGAGGAAGCCGTCACTCGGTGAAATCACCGTGGCGTACTGGTCGAACCAGATGCTGACGCCCTGCAGCGCGATGTAGATGGCAGCGGTGATGGCCACTTGGATGCGCGCGGTGCGCGAGATGCGGATCTCACGGCCGTTGACGCGAATCGCGCCGTAGAGGTAGCTCGTCGCGATGGCAGCGAGTGCGGAGAGCAGCACAGCGGCCGAAGCGAACGCGATGATGCCGCGGTAGAAGGGAAGTTCGTAGACGAAGAAGGAAACGTCGAGACCGAACTGCGGGTCGACGGTGCCGAACGCCGTGCGGTGCAACCACTGCAGCGCGGTCTGCCACTGGCCCGCGGCCGTCACGCCCGCGAACAGGCCGAGCACGGCGGGGATGCCGAGCATGGCCACCTTGCGCAGCGGCTCGACGACCTCTTGATACCGGTCGAGCTGAGAATCGAGCTTCGCGTACATCGGTCGCGAACGGTAGGCGATCTGCAGGCTTGCCCAGACAGGCAGGAACATGCCGACGAAGCCGATGAGGAACATCACACCCGTGGCGATCCACTGGGTCGTGAGCACCGGCAGGTAGCCGAGCTGATCGAACCAGAGCACGTCGGTGTAGACGTTGGCGAAAACGAAGAAGAGGACAACGAGCGCACCCACGATCGCGGCGGCGATCGCGAGGGTCGCGCGCGACCGGTTGGCGGGGGGCGTAGCGGCGTACGTCACTGTGAGGGCTCCCGAGATCGGTGGGCGAACCCTTTCAGCCTAGTCGGAGGTTCCTGGCAGAGCCCCGGGGCGTCGATTAACGTTCGCAGCGAGCGAGCGTCGACAGGTCGCCGTCGTTCGCCACGACATCGAGCACCTCGAGGGCGTCGTCGAGGGTCGCTACAGCGAACACCTCTAGGCCGGCGGGGATGTTGCCCACCACTTCGCCGCAATTGTCGACAGGCGCGAGGAACCAGTCGGCACCAGCATCCACCGCGCCGTACATCTTCTGCACGATGCCGCCGATCGGCCCGACCTCGCCGCTCGCGGCGATGGTGCCCGTGCCGGCGATGTCTTCACCACCGGTGAGCTGGCCGGGGGTGAGCTTGTCGGTGATGCCCAGGGCGAACATCATTCCGGCGCTCGGCCCGCCGACGTTCTCGAGCTGAATCTCAACCTCGAACGGAAACTCGTAGCGCCCGGAGACGAACACACCGACCACGGGCACCGCTTCGGCGCCCTCGCTCAAGACCGGCACGATCTCCACCGATTGCTCGACACCGTCACGCTCGATCGTCAGCGTCGCGGCCGACTCCGTGCCGTTGTCGGCGATCGCCGAGCGCAGGGCGGTGACGTCGAACACCGCGGTGCCGTTGACGGCGAGGATGAGGTCGTCAGGCTGCAGCACGCCGGCGGCAGGGCCATCGGCGATGGCCTCAGCGACGACGACTTCGCTCTCGAACTCTTCACCAAGGTTGCGCAGGGCGGCCGCGACCGCCTCCTGCTGTGAGTTCTCCATGTCGAGTCGGCTTTGCTCTCGACGGTCTTCCGTCGAGAGGCCAGGAGGAAAGACCGAGTCGAGGGGCACGATCGACTGCGTCGGGTCGATCCACGCGCGACCGACCTCGAACCATGACGGGGTCGCTTCGCGATTGCCGAAGACGTTGACGGTGAGAAGGCTCAGCGAGCCGGACGTCTCGAAAGTCTCTTGGTCGGGAATCTGAATGAGCGACACCTCGTCGCCATCGACCGTGACGCTGCCGAGGGTGTCGAACACCGGCCCGGGTCGCTCGATGACGTAGGGCGAGGGCAGCAGGGTGAGCCCGAAGACACCGAACAGCGTCAGTGCGAGCAACAGCCAGCCGACGCGGCGACCCTTCTGTCGTGCGTCGTCAACGGCAGCCACGTCGTCAGAGAAGAGACTCACCGGGCTCCTCTCGGGTCAAGTCTGTGCCGATGCTGGGCCGCAGGCGGGCCGTTGTTCGCCCACGGCGCAGAGCGGCGGGGGCAAGCCTAGGCGAATTCTTCGCGACCGCCGAGGCGCGCGGGCTAGCGTAGGCGGCATGGCTGAGGATCCCCTAGGCGGAGCAGACGACGAGTTTCGCGAGATGCTGCAGCGCTTCCTGTCAGGTGAGGGCGAGCTCGACGCGTCGAAGCTCGCGGGCGCTGCGGGGCTGCCGACCGACCCGCTCGTCGTCGCGCGACTCATGCAGCAGCTGCAGCAGGCGATGAACTCGGGCGACGAAGGCATTAACGCGAGCCTCGCCCAGCAGGAGTCGGGGCGCATCGCGGCCGAGGGGTCGATCAGGTCGAGCTCTGCTGACCTCGACCAACTGCGGCAATCTCTCAACATCGCCGCTCTCTGGCTCGACGAGGCGACCTCGATCACCCAGCTCACGGCCGAACCCTCGCTCTTGACGCGCGCCGACTGGACGCGACTCACGCTGCCGGTGTGGATTCAGTTCGCCGAGCCCGTGGCCAAGTCGATCTCCGACTCACTCACGAGCGTGCTCGACGACCGCGTGCCCGACGAGCTCAAGGGCATGGTCGCGAACGCCGGTCAGCTCATGCGCTCGCTCGGTGGCACGCTCTTCTCGCTGCAGCTCGGCCACGTCGTCGGGCAGCTCTCGGCCGAAGCCGTCTCGGGTGGCGACATCGGCATCCCGCTACTCGCGGGTCGTGACGAGCATGACGTGCAAGCAGCCCTGTTGCCGCAGAACGTCGCCGCGTTCGGAGCCGGGCTCGATATTCCGGCCGACCAGGTGCAGCTGTATCTCTCCGTGCGCGAGCTCGCGCACGCCCGACTGTTCCGGCATGCACGCTGGTTGCGCATCCACCTCATCAGCGCCATCACCGAGTACGCGCGAGGCATCACGATCGACACCGATCGCATCGAGTCGCTCGCCGCCGACTTCGACCCGGCGAACCCCGACTCGCTGCGTGAAGCCTTGACGTCGGGCGCGCTCATTCCGGAACCGAGCGAGGCGCAGCGCGCTGCTCTCGCACGGCTCGAGACGACGCTCGCGCTCATCGAAGGCTGGGTCGACGTCGTCACCGCTTCGGCCACGAGTCGTCTGCCGCGAGCGGATGCCGTCGCGGAGACCGTGCGCCGTCGCCGCGCCGCCGGCGGACCGGCAGAGAGCGCCTTCGCGACGCTCGTCGGACTCGAACTGCGCCCGCGCCGCTTGCGCGAGGCTGCCGTCTTCTGGCAGCGCATCACCGACGCGGTCGGCGCCGATGAGCGCGACGCGCTCTGGGCCCACCCCGATCTGCTGCCGAGCGCCGACGACATCGACGACCCCTCGCGCATCATCGCCGAGCTCGTGGGTGGCCCCGCCGAGCCCGATGCGGTCGACGCCGCACTGAGCGAGCTGCTCGCCGACGAGAGCGGCGAGCGCCCGACCGAGCGGGCTCCGGGCGAGGCGCCGGAGGAACCCGACGGATCGGCCGAGCCGACCGGCTGAGCGGGCGCCAACGCAGCGCCCTGTGGATGCTCGCCGCGAGCATCCCGTCGACAGCGCATCATCCTGCGAATGATCGTGCGACTCGACCCCCGCCCCCCGCTCGTCTGGCGCTCGCCCACATCACTGCAGATCGGCGTCGACCCTGTGCGGGCCGTGCTGCCGCACGTGGACGACGGGGTCGTGCGCGTCATCGGCGCCCTCGGCACAGGGGTGACGCGCGACGGTCTCGAGGTTGTGGCCGACCGGGCGGGTGTCGCGCCCGCTCGCGTCGACGAGCTGCTCGACGCGCTCGCGCCGGCCCTCGTGGAGCCGAACCAGCCCCCGGCGCCCTCGCACTCCCCCATCGTCGTCACCGGCGCCGGCACGGGCGCGAGCCGCATCGCCGCCGTGCTCGCCGAGTCGGGGCGAACGGTGCGCAGCGGAGTGACAGCAGCCCGTGCATTACCCCGTGCATCACCCCGTGCGATCGCACTGCTCGTGACGCAGCACGTCGTCGGCCCCCGCGAACACCACCGCTGGCTGCGCCGCGACACACCACACCTTCCCGTGATCTTCAGCGAGCACGGAGTTGTCGTGGGCCCGCTTGTCGTACCGGGAGTCACCGCGTGCCTCGGCTGCGTCTCGCTGCATCGCACCGACGACGACCCCGCGTGGCCCGCGATCTCGACGCAGTTGTGGGGTCGATCGGCCGCGGCAGAATCGCCCTTGCTCGCGACGCGCGCCGCGCTCGAGGTCATCGATCTGCTCGAGCAGCATGACGCTGATACCGAGGCAGGTGGAGGTGCGAGCGCCGCGAAAGGGGCGGTGAGCATCCGCATCGATGCCTTCAGCGGGGAGCGCAAGGAGTCACGCACCACCCCGCATCCGCGGTGCGGCTGCCGCGACGTGGGGCACTGATCTAGCGCTGCGTGCGCGGCGAGGGCGCGCGCACTTCATCGAGGAATCGGCTCGGCTGACGCTCGGCGCGCGAGCCCATGCCGCGCACCGCCCACGAGAGCTCGAGCACGCGGCGCGCACGGGTCAGGCCCACGTAGAAGAGGCGCCGCTCCTCATCGATTGCCTCAAGCCCCTGCGCGAAGGAGATCGGCACGAGGCCTTCACTCAAGCCCACGATGTGCACGACATCCCACTCGAGTCCTTTCGCCGCGTGCAGGGTCGAGAGCGTCACGGCTTGGCGCGTCGGCTCGTGCTGTTGTTGCTGACGGCGTTGCAGCTCGCGCACGAAGTCACTGAGCGTCGTGCCGGCGGGCGCTTCTTCGGCGAGGCCGAGCAGCGCGGTCATGCTCTGCCAACGGGCACGCTCGGCTCCGCCGCCCTCAGGCGGGTCTTGCCGCCACCCGAGCCCGCGCAGCACATCGCTCACGCTTTTGAAGAGGGGTTCGTCGCTGATCGACACCGAGGCGCCGCGCAGCAGCATGATGGCCTGGCGCACTTCGGGCTGGTCGAAGAAGCGGCTGTCGGCGCGCGACTGCACGGGCACGTCGAAGCGGCGCAGTGCGTTCTCGAGCTGAATCGACTGCGTGTTGATGCGGTAGAGCACGGCGATGCTCTCGGGAGGTGTGCCGTCGGCGATGCGCCGAGCGATCGACTGGGCGATTCCCGCTGCTTCGGCAGCATCGTCGACGTACTTCTCGACGTTGGGTGTGGCACCGGATGCTGCGCCCTCGCTCGCCGCCCGCAAGGTGAGCGCACCGGGGCGCCCGCGCATCAGCCGATTCGCGAGCGTCACGATGGCCGAGGTCGAGCGGTAGTTCTCTTCGAGTTTCACGACCGTGGCGTCGGGGTACTCATGGCCGAAGCGCACGAGGTAGTCGCTCGAGGCCCCGGCGAACGAGTAGATCGTCTGGGAGGCGTCGCCGACCACGCAGAGCTCGCGGCGTCCGCCGAGCCAGAGCGTGAGCAGGTCGTGCTGCAGGGGTGAGACGTCTTGATACTCATCGACGACGAAGAAGCGGTACTGCGCTCGCACCTGCTCGGCGACCATCGGCTCGGTCTCGATCATGCCCGCGGTGGCGAGCAGCACGTCTTCGAAGTCGATCTGCTTGCGCTCGTCTTTGATGCGCTCGTAGGCCACGTGCAAGTCGACCATGGCGTCAACGCTGAGCTTCGACGGCATGGGGCGGCTCTGCGCCGCCCGCGCATACTGCTGCGGTGTCATGCGGTTGACTTTGCGCCACTCGATCTCGGCAGCAGCATCCCGCAGCGCAGCGGTGTCGAGCGGCAGTTTGAGAGTCGATGCGGCCTGCCCGAGCAAGGGACCTTTCGCGTCGAGCACGCGCGGCGGCAGCCCGCCGACGACGGTCGGCCAGAAGTAGTGCAACTGTCGCAGCGCAGCCGAGTGGAAAGTGCGGGCCGCGACACCGTCGGCACCGAGGCCGCGCAGCCGCCCCAGCAGCTCGCCCGCCGCTCGCGTGGTGAAGGTGAGCGCCATGACTCGGCGGGGGTCGTAAGCACCGGTGGCGACGCCGTAGGCGATGCGGTGCGTGATCGCGCGCGTCTTGCCCGTGCCTGCACCGGCGAGCACGCAGACCGGGCCAAGCAGCGCTTCGGCCACCTCGCGCTGGTGCTCGTCGAGCGCGTCGAGCAACCGCTGCGGATCAGAAGTCGGGGTGGCGACGTCGGTCACGGCGCCTCCAGCACTCCGCCGTACCAGTCTTCGATGATGACGCGGGCAATCGACGTGCGACCCGGCAAGAGGATGCTGCCCAACTCGCTCGCGAGCTCGTCACGCGTGAACCACCGCAAGTCGATGATCTCGGTGCCGTCAGGGCGCAAGTCTTCGGCATGCGCGGGGTCGAGCGTGGCGCGGAAGCCGAGCATGAGCGACGCGGGAAACGGCCAAGGCTGCGAACCGACGTACACGGGGTCGATGACGCGCAGCCCCGACTCTTCGTGCACTTCGCGAATGACGGCGGCTTCGAGCGACTCTCCCGGCTCGACGAAACCCGCGAGGAGCGAAAAGCGGTTCGACTCCCACAGCGCGTTGCTGCCGAGCACGAGGCGATCATCAGCGTCGGTCACGCCGACGATGATCGCCGCGTCGGTGCGCGGGTAGAGCTCGCTGCCGTCACCCGAATCGATGCGCACCCAGCCGGCTTTGGCCACCTCGGTGGTGTTGCCCGTGCGCGGTGAGAAGCGGTGGGTGGCGTGCCAGTTGGCCATGCCGAGGGCTTCGATCGCGAGCCCGGCATCGCGTTCACCGAAGCGATGCCCGAGGGTGCGCGGCGACCCCCAGCTGGCCACGTCGGGCTCGAGCGCCGACGCGCTCTCGTCGTCGAGCACGACGGCGACGAGGGCAGCGCCCGCGGGCAGGCCCGGCTCGTCGTCGAGCGTGCGGCCCAAGTAGATGGTCAGGTCGTGCCCGGCAGCAGCATCCATCGGCAGCAGGCGAAGCGCGGGCGTCGCATCGGCGACGGGAGCGGCCTCGAGCAGCACCTCGCCGCGCCACACGGCGATGACGCGAGTGCGGGCGTCGGCAGCGAGCTCGTCGAGCAGGTGCGGTCGCTCACGGCCGGCGTGGTCGCGATCGATGCGCGACCGCGACAACGGCAGCAAGGCGGTGAGCGAACGGTGCATCGTCGACCTCTCGTGGTGGTGGCTCCGGACGGGGCCGCGTTCACGACGATCGGGCGAGTGATGCTGGCTCAGCACCCGCGCTTTCGCGTGGCGCACGGCGCCTCACGCACGCTAGCGACCTACCCTGGGGGCATGCCCCGCCGATCGCCTCTCACTCTAGCCGCGCTCGCCACCTCGGCCGTGCCCGGTTTGGACGTGACGCACGCCGCCGCACTGGGCGGCACGGGAGGCGACGTCGACTCGGCGTTGCTGAGCACGCGCGACGGTCGCACCCTCGTGATTCGCGTGCCGCGCACGCCGGCGGCCGAGAGCGAGCAGTCGGCTGACCTCGTGGCGATTCGCGCGCTGAGCGACGGAGTGCGGGCGCGCTTGCCGTTCGGGGTGCCCCGCATGCTCGGCCAGGCGCCGCTCGACGGCACGCGCGCGATCGTGTCGGAGTTCGTTGACGGCACTCCCCTCTCGCTCGACCGCCTCACGCCCTCGCTCGCCGCGTCGATCGGTCGCGCGATCGCAGCCATTCACGCGCTGCCCACGAGCGTCGTCGCCGATGTAGGACTGCCGCAGTTGCGCGCCATCGACGTCATGCGCGAAGCAGTCACCACTCTCGACCGCTCGGCCGCGACCGGCCTCGTGCCCGCAGCGCTCTTGCGCCGCTGGGAGGTCGCCGCTGAAGACTCGAGCCTCTGGCAGTTCACCCCCACGGTCGTCAACGGTGCCCTCAGCGCGTCATCGTTCTTGGCGGTCGGCGACTCTGTCACCGGTCTTCTCGGATGGGCACGCCTGCAAGTGGGAGACCCCGCTCGCGATCTGTTCTGGATGCTCGGCTCGAGCAACCCCGATGTCGCCGATGCCGGACTCGACGCCTACCACCAGGCACGCGGCGTGCTCGACCGCGAACTGGGCCGCCGAGCCGCCTTCGCCGCTGAGCTCGAACTCGCGCGCTGGCTGCTGCACGGCACCGAGCGCCGCTCGACCGAGATCGTTGACGACGCGGTCGAGATGCTGCACGCCCTGCTCGACCGCGTGAGCGGCGACCTGCTCAACCCGCTCGCGGGCGAACAGCCAGCGCGGGCTGGGCTGGATGAGGTGCAGGAGTTGCTCGACCGGGATCGGTGAGCTGAGGCCCAAGTCGGGCCTCGTTCTGGATCAGCCCAGTCAGCTCGATGCTGCGGGCAGGTCAGGAAGGGTGCGACTGAGTTCGTCCACAGCTCGCTCGCACCGCGGCCGAATCCAGAAGGCGACGGCAGATCTCCGCCACGGTCTGCTCGGCCGAAGCCCGAGAGGTGAAGCTCCAGAACAGGTTGTCTCCCTCAGGATCAGAACTCACCGGCAACAGTTCGGGACTGGACGAGAGCAATGATCGGAAAAACTCGTCAGCGATGTGACCATTGAACTCGACATGTGCACCGGATTCTTCGCACACCGACTCCAGCTTTCGCCATGACGAGAATGCAATCTCGTGCATGTCATCGTGCTCGTGGATGGCGAAGTCGTCGGCCATCACGGCACGCCGACCCTGTGTGGGCCCTTCGTATATCTCGTCGTCCCAGAGCACAGTGGTGTTCGGGAACCAGTTCGGGTCAAGTTCTGGCGTGACGGATTGCACCCGGGAGAACTCGAGGTGCTCAAGTTCGCTCAGGGTGCGAACCACATCTGCATTCGCGACCATCGAAACATCGACAACAACTAGTCGTTGCAAGTGGCGATATCGTCCGATGTCGGTGAGGTCAAGGGTGGTGAACCGATCCACGTAGATGTCTCGTAGTGCGTCCGGGTGTCGAACGATCTGAGAAAGTCTGAGGTCGGCACCCCCAAGAAGCGCCAATGTGTCGATCGGACCACTGAACGAGGGCACACCTGCCGATGGCGGTAACTCGAGCACCACGTGGCGAAGACGCGGGAGACCATCGAATCCCGTCCAACCCGTGCCCCTGATGGACAATATTTCGAGCAGCTCAAGCTTCGAGATATCGATGGTCGCTCGGATCTTGGGCTGCACCAGGAGGTCCCGCAACTGCTTGGCGTCCGACAACGCCGACACATCCCCAACGCTCGCGGCCGACCCGAAAACACGGAGAGCGACACCCTTCTCCAGGAACAGGTGCATAGCTCCAACCTCGAGCGGATTTGCCCGCGATGTCTGGATTCCGATGCCCGCGCCGACAATCGCATTGACTTCGGAGAGAGTAAGCGGTTGCATCCCGTCTTCGTCGACGACCCACACCCCACCCGCCCCCACGGCACGTCCGACATCGTAGGCAACGAGCCGCGGGTGGAGTGTCGGCGGCAATCCGAGCATTGCCGCAAGCTCGGCGAGCTGCTCGACGCGCCGCGGATCCCAACGCAAGTCGGGCAGCAACGAACGAACCTTGTTCGTCATCTGAACAGTGGCCTTCCTCCTCCGCCTCTGCGGTTATGGGACGCGAAACCCGATCCTCACGCCCCTAGCGGAAGCGGCGGCGCATCGTGAGCAATGGGGTGACCCCCACACTATTCACGAACGGCGTCGAGACGATTCGCCGAAGCGACGTGGGATGTGATCGCGCCCGTCATGAGGGGCCCGCGAGGCCGCGCTCCTTCTCAGCCCCCTAGGCCGCCGCCACGAGCGCGTCGAACAACCGTGAGTCGTCGGGCGACTCTTCCGGGTGCCACTGCACCGCGAGACCGAACGACATGCCGTCGATCTCGACCGCCTGCACGATGCCGTCGTCGCCATGCGCGGTCACCGTGAGGCCCTCAGCCACGCGGTCGATCGCCTGGTGGTGGTAACTCTTGACCGTGAGCCGCTCGCCGAGCAGCTCGGCGGTGCGCGTACCCGCGACCGTCAGCACGGGGTTGTCGGCGAAGACGGCGTTGCCGTAGCTGTAGCGGTTCGAGCCGATGACGTCGGGCAAGTGCTGAAAGAGCGTTCCGCCGAGCGCCACGTTGAGCACTTGCAACCCCCGGCAGATGCCGAGCACAGGTAGGTCGCGGGCGATCGCCGCACGCACGAGGGCGATCTCCCACGCGTCGCGGTCGGGGCGCGGAGCGTCGTTCTCAGCGTGCGCTTCTTGACCGTAGAGCGCCGCATCAACGTCTTTGCCGCCCGTGAGCATGAGCCCGTCAACACTGTCGAGCACTCTCTCGACGACATCGGGCGTCGGCGGTTGCGGGGGAAGAGTGACGACCGCCGCGCCAGCGGCGATCACGCAATCGCTGTAGACGCGCGGAAGCATGCTGCCGGGGCGATCCCAGAGCCCCATGACGACCGGTTCGAGGTAGGTCGTCACGCCGATCGCCACCGTCACGCGGCGTCGCCCTCCGGCGGGCCCGCGAGGCGGCGGGCGATGATCGCCCGGCTGCGGTGCACCGCGCGCACGAGTTCAGGCTGGCGGATGCCCAACTCTTGACTCACGTCGCTGTAGGTGCGGCCCTGCAGCAGCACACCGGTTGCGGCGGCCTGCAGGTCGTGGGGCAAGCGCGCGATCGACGCTTCGAGCTCGGCAGTCTCGAGTGCTGCGACGGTGGCGGCGTGACGGGCATCCGTCTCGTCCACTACGTCGAGGTCGAAATCGTCGGCGCGCATGAGGTACTCCATTCGGTGGTGCGGGTGGATGCTCGGGGGCAGACGTGCCCACCCCCGAGCATCCAGAGGTCAACTGGCGAAGTCTTTCACCAGCTGCTCGTTCTCCTTCTTGTTCACGAGTGCCACGACGTAGCCCACTACGAGTGCGATGAAGGGCAGCAGCACGAGGAACCAGCCGAGGCCGTTGAGCGCCCACGCGCTCTCGGGCAGCGAGGGGTCGACGCCGTCGGGCACCGTGCCGGCGAGCAGGTTGAAGCGCGACATGAGCAAGTAGAGGCCCACGCCGAGCAACACGATCGACAGCGCCGGAGCGATCTTGGTCGACCACACGTTGCCGCCCTCGTGCGTCAAGAAGTAACGGATGACCGCGATGCTCACGAGAATCTCGACGAGCACGATGGCGATGACCGTGACCGAGCTCATCCACGAGAAGAGGTTCAAGAACGGGTCGAGACCGGCGATCGCGAAGATGATCATGACGAGCGCCGCGAGCGACGAGGTGATGATGACGCCGTTGACCGGGGCTCCGGCCTTGTTGGTCTTCGCGATCGCGGCCGGCAGCACTCCACCGCGGCCGAGGGCGAAGAAGTAGCGCGACGCGGCGTTCTGGAACGCCAGCAGGCCCGCGAAGAGGCTCGTGATCACGAGAATGCCCATGATGACCGTGAGCCATGACCCGACGTACTGCTCGGTGAGGCCGAAGAGCACACCAGCCGGGTCGGCGAGGCCGCCAGAGAGTTCGATGACCTTGTCTGCGACCTGCGAGGCGCCCATGCCGGTGACCATCGCGAACGAGACGAGCGCGAAGAGCACGCTGATGACACCGATCGACACATAGGTGGCGATGGGCACCGTGCGCTTCGGGTCTTTGGCCTCTTCGCCGTAGATGGCCGTCGCCTCGAAGCCGATGAAGCTCGCGAAAGCGAAGGCCAGCGCGATGCCCGCGGTGCCGGCGAAGCCGCCCGCGAAGATCTCGGTGGGGCTGAACGAGGCGCCGAGGTTCCAGCCCTCGGGCCCGCCGTTGGCGAGCATGGCAATGGCCGCGATGACGAGTACGAGCACCTCGAGCACGAGCATCACACCGAGCACCTTGGCCCCGACGTCGACGCTCAGCAGCGAGAGGCCCGAGACGATCACCCACACGAGCAGCGACCACACGTACCAGGGCAGCTCGATTCCGAAGCCGGCGGCGAAGCCCGAGACGACGACGCCGAAGAAGCCGTAGATGGCGAGCTGGATGGTGACGTAGGCCACGAGAGCCGCAAACGCGGCGGCGACGCCCGCGTTGACGCCGAGGCCCTTACCGACGTAGGCGAAGAACGCGCCCGAGTTGGTCATGCTGCGGCTCATGGTGGCGTAGCCCACCGAGAAAATGAGCAGGGTGATGCCCACCGCGAGGTAGGCGCCGGGTACCGCTGCGCCATTGCCGAGCAACATGGCGACGGGAACAGCACCCGTGATGCCGATGAGTGGGGCGGATGCCGCCACGACGAAGAAGACGATGCCGAGCACGCCAAGCCGGCCTGACCGCAAGGTTGATGGGGGGGTGTCAGTCATGGGTCCAGAACTCCTCATTGAGTTGGGGTGGATCGTTCGTATCAAAACGACCTGGCGCCATAGTGGTGCACGCGCGAGTGCTCGTCAAGCGGAATGTGCAGACTCGGGGGGCGGATGGGCGGGCGGAGAGCATCCCCAGATTGCCTATCGTTAGTTTGCGAATGATTCGGTAGCCTGGCGCTCATGGCCTCGCTCAATGGATTTCTCGCCCCGCAGACCCCGAGCGGCGCGAGCGCGCTCGTGCCCGACATGCCCTGGGACTACTCGGGCACCCTGCTCACCGCCGAGTACCGCACCGACCCCGCCAACGTTGCGGCACTGCTGCCCGAGGGCCTCGAGCTCGCCGACGACGACCCGGGAGCAGTGGCGCTCATCTGGGCCGACTGGCAGTCGTGCTCGACCGGCGGGGCCGAGCTGCTCGACCCGATGCGGTCGCAGTACCTCGAGACCTTCGCCGTCGTGCGCGTCAAGCACGACGGCGTCACCTACACGCGCTGCGTCGCCATCTGGGTGACGAAAGACTTCGCGATCGGCCGCGGGTGGTTTCAGGGTTACCCGAAGAAGCTCGGGAGCATGGCGGTCACGCGGGTGTTCAACGTGGGCAAGGCCTCGCCGCGACTCGAGCCGGGCGCGCGCCTCGGCGCCTCGCTCGCGGCGTACGACCACCGCCTCGCCTCACTTGTCGTGACGCTGCGGTCGCCGTCTGAGTCGAACGGATTCGTCAACGGCCACCCCATGCTGCATTCGCGGTGGATGCCCTCAATCACCCCCGGCGCGGGCAACAGCCTCGACCAGCTCATCACCATGAGCACGACCGACGCCGAGATCGGGGAGACCTGGGTCGGAGACTTCGAGCTCGAGCTGCACGACTCCCCCTGGGACGAACTCGCGTCGATCTTGCCCGTGCAGGAGAAGATCGCCGCGTACTACCGCGAGGTCGGCGTGACGTTCAACGGCGGGTCGCTCGTCGAGGACAGGTCGAACCCGGCGGTCTAGAGGTCGAGCCTCGCCCGATCCACATCGGCCGAACGACATCGGCCGAACGACATCGGCCGAACGACGGAGATCTGGTGTGGAACGTCCGCACCTGCACCCTAGAGAGGGTGTGGAACGGCCCGTCTCCGTCGTTCGGTCGACACCGGGCGGGTCAGAGGTCGAGGAAGTACTCCTTGACCTCCCAGTCGGTGACGTCGCGCGTCGTGGGGTCGTCGACGGCCTCGGTGTAGCGCTCGATCTCGTCGCGCTTCATGACGGCGAAGACCTTGACGAGGTCTCCCCCGATGATGTCGGTCAAGACGGTGTCGGCTTCGAGAGCATCCAGAGCCTCGCCCAGGCTCATGGGCAGCACGCCGAAGCGGTCGTCTTCGTAGGCGTAGCCCACCGAGGGGTCGGGGCACTCGAGCTGACGCTGGATGCCGTCGAGACCGGCCGCGAGCAGCGCGGCGGTCATGAGGTACGCGTTCGCCGCACCATCGCCGAGGCGCATCTCGAGGCGTGTGCCCTGGCCGCGCTCTGGCGGAATGCGCAGCATGGCGCTGCGGTTGTCGTAGCCCCAGTTGCCGCGGTAGGGCGCAAGGGTGTCGGGGCCGAGGCGCTTGAAAGCGTTGACGGTCGGGTTGCAGATGGCCGTGAGCGCCGGGGCGTGCGTCACGATGCCGGCGATCATGTGCTTCGCGAGAGCGCTCAACTCGCCGCCCTCGTGCATGAGGTTGGCGCCCTGCGTATCAGTCAGCGACATGTGCAGGTGGAAGCCGCTGCCGCCCTCGTCGCTCCAGGGCTTACCGGCGAAGGTCGCAGCCTGGCCGAGGCGGGCGATGACGTCTTTGACACCCGCCTTGAGCATGAAGATGCGGTCGCACGCGTCGAGCGCCTCGCCGTGCCAGATGTTGATCTCGTACTGGCTCGGGCTGAACTCGTGGTTGCCGGCGAAGACTCCGATGCGCATCTGGTCGAGCATGCGCAGCAAGTGCAAGAAGGTGCCCTTGGGGTCGACCGTGGCGCCGCTCGTGTAGACCCGGCCCGGCGACTGAAGCGCGCGCGTGAAGCCGCCCTCGGGGGTGCGGTCGGCGATGTAGAACTCGAGTTCGGGGCCCACGACGGGCACGTAACCGAGGTCGGCAAACTTGCCGACGACGCGGCCGAGCAGCTCGCGCGGCGACAGCGGGCTCGGTTGGCCATCCGGATTGTTGGCGCCGGCGACCACGTAGGCGACGCCCGGTTCCCACGGCAATGCGCGCCAGCCGTCGGGAACGATCTGGCTGATGAAGTCTTCGAGCCCGTTGCTGAGCACATCGGCGCCGTCGAGCACGCCGCCCTGCGTCGTCGTGACCCACACGCCCTGGCAGAACGTCGGGCCGCCGTGGCTGATCTTGTCGAGCTCGCGCACGAGCAGATCTTTCGACCGCACCGTGCCGATGATGTCGGCGTAGATCACCCGCAATACGTCGATGTCGGCGGCGAGCAGCTCGCTCTGCAGGTTGGCGAGACCGTGACTCATGTGCAACTCCTTTGTGGCACTGGCGACTCTGTTGTCGGCATCGTTGCCGATCGTTTGGGTTCGAACGATACTGTAGACCACTCGCACACTCGATGGGGAGGCCCGATGCGCGTTCTGTTCGTGCAACACGATCACGTCAGCCCGCTCGGGCCGGTCGGCGAGCGATTCGCCCACCACGGCTTCACGATCGACACGCACCTCGTCGTGCCCGAGGTCGCGTTTGAGTCGCCGAACATCTCGACGACGTTTCCGCCGGTCGCCGACTACGACGTAATCGTGCCGCTCGGCGCCCCCTGGGGCGCGTGGGACGACGACTGCATCGGCCGCTGGCTGCTGCCGGAAATCGCGTGGTTGCGCGACGCCGTCAACGACGGGATGCCCGTGCTTGGTATCTGCTTCGGTGGCCAGCTGCTCGCGCGCGCGCTCGGCGGCTCGGTGGCACCCGCACCCCGAAGCGAAATCGGCTGGACCTCGGTGTGGAGCGACCGACCCACGTTGGTCGGCGAAGGGCCGTGGTTCCAGTTCCACTACGACCGCTGGGTCGTGCCACCCGGCGCCGTCGAGATCGCGCGCACGCCGTCGGCCTCCCAGGCCTTCGTGTGGGGCCGCGCGCTGGCCGTGCAGTTTCACCCCGAGCTCGACCCCGCGGGGCTGCAGGGGTGGCTTGACTGGGGTGGAGCATCCAAGGTTCGCGACGACGGCCAAGACCCCGAGGTCATGATGGCGCAGACGATCGCGACGGCCTCGGATGCCCGTGCCCGCACCTTCGCGCTCGTCGACGCCTTTCTCACCGAGGTCGCGGGGCTAGTGCCCCGCAGGTAGCTCTCGAGGCGCTCGCCCACCCCCGCGCGGGGCCTTGTGTCGTCAGTCCGCGTCGCCTCCCCACTAGGAAGCGACGCAAACTGACGACACCTGGCGGCGCAGAACACCTGGCGGCGCAGAACACCGGGCGGGCGCGGGATGCTCCGAGCGCGGGAGACGCCCGGCGCTAGGCCACGCGCACAGGCATGCGCTTGATGCCGTGCACGAAGTTGCTGCGCAGGTAGTCGATGTCGCCGGTGCGCTCCAGAGTGACGTCGCGCGTCAGCAGGTCTTCGAACATGATGCGCAGCTCGATGCGCGCGAGAGCGTTGCCGAGGCACATGTGCGGTCCGCCGCGACCGAACGACATGTGCTCGTTAGGGTTGCGCGTGACGTCGAAGCGGTAGGGCTCGTCGAACACTGCGTCATCGCGGTTGCCCGAGGCGAACCACACCACGAGCTTCTCGCCCTCGCTCAGCTGCGTGCCCGAGAACTCGACGTCTCGAGTCACCGTGCGACGGAAGTGGTACACCGGCGACGCGAAACGCAAGAACTCTTCGACCGCCCACGGAATGAGCGAGGGGTCGTTGCGCAGAACATCCATCTGCTCGGGGTTGTTGAGCAGGTTGCTCATGGAGTGCGTGATGGTGTGGCGGGTGGTCTCGTTGCCTGCCACGACGAGCAGCAAGAAGTTGGTGTTGAACTCGTCTTCGCTCAAGGGTTGACCATCCGACGGCACGCCGTCGGCGAGCAGCGACACCAGGTCGGTGCCCCCCTTGCCACGACGCTCGGCCGCCATGTGCTTGCCGTACTCGTAGACCTCGATCGCTGCGGGCGAGCGGAACGGCACATGCCGGTACTCGTCACTGTCGGCCGAGCCGATGAGCACGTCGGCATGCTCGGGGTCGGTGTTGCCGACCATGCGGTTGCCCCACGCGATGAGCTGACCGGTGTCGCTGTCGGGCACGTCGAGCAGTCGCGCGAGCACGCGGATCGGGAAGTCTGCGCTCACCTCGTCCACGAAGTCGAACGACCCTTTGGCGAAGGCGGCGTCGAGGGTCTTTGCGGTGATGCCCCGCAAGAAGGTCTCGTACTTCGCGACCGCTTGCGGCGTGAACTGGCCCTGCAGCATGCGGCGCAGCGCGCGGTGGCGAAGTCCGTCGGTCTCGAGCAGCGAGCGACGCTGGTCTTGCAGGTGCGGGTCGACCTCTTCGAGGTTCGTGAACTTCGTCGAGGTGAAGGTGTCGGTGTCACGCAGCACGCGCACGATGTCGTGATATCGCGTCGCCGACCAAAACCCGCTGTTGGGCGCCTCTTCGGTCGAGTAGTGCAGTCCAGGAGTCGCTCGCAGTTCGTCGAACACTCCCCACGGGGCGCAGTTCTCGAAAAGGTCGAGGTCGGCGAGAGTGAGATCGGTCGTGGTCGACATGGCGCCTGCTTTCGTAGGAAGCGATTTGTTCGGATGCTAACGAACTTCCGCGCGCGCGTCGAGTCCCGCTCCTCCCCCGGCCCACCCCCGATAATGAGCGCAGGAGGAATTGATGCCCAGCGCACACACGCTCGCCGAGACCGAAGAGCAAGTCGTCCACAAAGTCGGAGCCCTGCCCCTCGACTTCGAAGCGATGGCCGTGGTCTCGAACCTCTTTCGCGCGGCCAATGCGACCCGCAATTACCTCGAACGGAGCGTGCTCGCCGAGAGCGGGCTGTCGTGGACAGCCTTTGTCGTGCTCTGGGTCACGTGGATCTGGGAGCCCATCGAAACCCGCCAGATTGCCGAAGAGGGGGGCTTCTCGAAGGCGACCCTCACGGGCGTGCTCGGCACCCTCGAGACGAAGGGCTATCTCGCGCGCGAGCGCAGCAGCAAAGACGGTCGACTCGTCAACGTGTCGATGACTCCCGCAGGCCGGGAGCTCATGTCGACGCTCTTTCCGACCTTCAACGCGCACGAGCAGACCGTCTCGAGCACGATCGACCCCGCACGTCGCCGCGAGCTCGCCGACATGCTGCGCGCCATCACGAAGGTGACCGAGGGGCAACGCTAGAACCTGCCCTTGCGCGCCGACGGGGCTCGGCTACACTCGGGTAGATCATTCGTACCCGAATGAGTCGCGATCGCAAGGGAGCAACCGCGTGCATCAGGTGCAACTAGCTGGCCTCACCGTCGACACGCGGCACGCCATCGGCGGCGAGCGCCGCGGGAGTGAGACCACGTTCGAGAGCATCTCGCCCATCGACGGCACCGTGCTCGCGCACATCGCTCGCGGCGGAGCCGCCGAAGTCGACGCCGCTGTTGACGCCGCACGCGCGGCGTTTGCTGGTTGGCGCGACCTCGGCGCCCACGGTCGGGGCGCGATACTGCACCGCCTCGCCGACCTCGTCGAAGCGAACGTCGAGCAGCTCGCCCAACTCGAAACCCTCGACAACGGCTCGCTCTTGCGCAGCCACCGCCGCGGTGTCATGCCGCGCGTGGCCCTAAACATCCGCTTCTTCGCCGACTGGGCCATGAACGAACTGCACCACCCGGTGTGGCAGACCCGCGGCCATGACAACGTCGTCAGCTGGGATCCTTCCGGCGTCGCCGCGATCGTCACGCCGTGGAACGCGCCGCTCATGCTGGCGACCTGGCGCATCGGCCCCGCGCTTGCCGCCGGCGACACCGTCGTGCTCAAGCCCGCCGAATGGACTCCCCTCACCGCGAGCGTCTTCGCCGATCTGTGCGAGCAAGCGGGGATGCCCGCGGGCGTGTTCAACGTCGTGCAGGGTTACGGTGCCGAAGCAGGGGCGGCCCTCGTCGCGCATCCCGGTATCGCCCGTATTGCGTTCACCGGCTCGGTGCCAACCGCGAAGGCGATCGCGCGCGCAGCCGCCGACAACCTGACCCCCGTGAGCTTCGAGCTCGGCGGCAAGAGCCCCTTCATCGTCACGGACGACGCCGACCTCGACCTCGCCGTCGACCTCGCGATCGAGCAGTACGACAACGCAGGGCAAGTGTGCCTCTCGGGCACACGGTTGCTCGTGCACGAGAGCATTGCCGAAGAGTTCGCGACTCGGTTTGCGCAGAAGGCTGCGGCCATCGTGCAGGGAGACCCCCGCGAGGAGGCGACGCAGATCGGCCCGCAGATTCACCGGGTGCATCTCGATCGCGTCGCGGGTTTCGTCGACCGCGCGCGGGCCGATGGCGCCCAGGTGGCCTTCGGTGGCACACCCAATGACGAGCTCGGCGGCCTCTACTACCGCCCCACGCTCATCACGGGCGCTGCCGCCGGCAGCGAGATTCTCACCGCCGAAGTCTTCGGCCCCGTGCTCGCGATGCAGACCTATGCGACCGACGAGGAGGCCGTCGAGATCGCCAATGCGACCGAGTACGGCCTCGCCGCCGTCGTCGTGTGCGGCGACCGGGAGCGCGCCGAGCGACTCACGCAGAACCTCGTCGCCGGCACCATCTGGGTCAACTGCTTCTTCGTGCGCGACCTCGCCGCGCCGTTCGGCGGCAGCAAGAAGAGCGGCATCGGCCGCGAAGGCGGCGTGTGGTCATTCGACTTCTACGCCGACGTCAAGAACACCGTATACGCACCCTCAGGGTGGAAGGAGTAAGTCATGGGAAAGGTCGTCGGAGCCGCGATTCTCGCGCACGTGCCCACCATCATGCTGCCGCAGGACGTGCGGTACGACCTCAACGGGGGCAAAGAAATCACTCTCGTGCCCGGCCTCAAGCGCTTGCGCGAAGAGGTCATGGAGACCCTCGACTACGACACGGTCGTCGTGCTCGACTCGCACTGGGCCACGACGGTCGAGTTCGTCATCACGTCGCACGCCGAACGCAGCGGGCTCTTCACGAGCGAAGAGCTGCCGCGCGGCATGTCGCAGATTCCCTACGCCTTCCGCGGCGACCCCGAGCTTGCGAACGCCGTGGCCAACTATGACGAGAAGAACGGCACCTGGGTCACACCGATCAGCGACCCGCACCTTCCGATCTTCTATGCCACGGTCAACCTGTGGCACTACCTGGGCCGAGGCCTCGACAAGCGCTGGGTGAGCCTCTCGGTCTGCCAGACCGCGACCACCGACGACTTCTTGCGCGCGGGCCGCGCCCTCGGCGAGGCCATTCGCGACAGCGACCGCAAGGTGCTGCTGCTCGCCTCGGGCGCCCTCTCGCACACCTTCTACAAGCTGCGCGACCTGCGCAAGCACGAGGCGAGCGACCCGAGCCACATCTACAGTGACGGCGCGCGACTGGCCGACCTCGAGCGCATCGAGTGGATGAAGCAGGGCGACCACGCCCGCATTCTCGAGACGATGCCCGAGTTCAAGCAGTTCAAGCCCGAAGCTAATTTCAGCCACTGGTTGCAGATGGCTGGCGCCACGGGCGAAGAGGCCAACACTGCCAAGGGCGTCATGTACTCCGAGTACGAGAACTCGATCGGCACCGGCCAAGTGCACGTGTACTTCCCCGAGCCTGAGGGCGGGTTCCCGCTGCCGAAAGACGTGACGCTCTCGCGGGAAGACGCCGTCGCATGACCGAGTACCGCCGCATTCTGCTCGACGGGGCGCCCGTGCAGGTGGTGCGGCACGGCGACGAATTGCGAGCATCCGATGGCCGCACCATTGGCGTCGACGAGGCGATTCACTTGCCTCCGACCGAGCCGACGAAGATCATCGCGGTGCACCTCAACTATCCGAGCCGCAGCGACGAGTTCATGACGAAGCTGCCGCCTGCGCCCACGTACTTTCACAAGCCGATCACGGCGCTCAACAGCCACCAGGGGGCGGTCGTGCGCCCGGCGGGCTGCCAGTGGCTCAACTACGAAGGCGAGATCGTCATCGTCATCGGGCGCACGTGCCGCAACGTCTCGCCCGCTGAGGCGGGCGACTACATCGCGGGTTACTCGGTCGGCAACGACTACGGTCTGCACGACTTTCGCGACACCGACGCGGGCTCGATGCTGCGAGTCAAAGGCAGTGACACGCTCGCCCCGGTGGGCCCGGGGCTCGTCACCGACTGGGACTTCCGCGGCAAGACCATTCGCACTCTCGTCAACGGCAACGTCGTGCAAGAAGACTCGACCGACACGATGGAATGGGACATGCACTACCTCGTGGCCGACCTCGCACGCACCATCACCCTCGTGCCGGGCGACATGATCTTCTCGGGCACTCCCGCCAACTCGAGGCCGGTGCAACCGGGCGACGTCGTCGAGGTCGAGGTCGACGGTCTCGGCCGCCTGACGAACCACATTGTCGAGGGCCCCACGCCGATTCGCACCGACGTCGGCGCGCAACCCACCTCGAGCGAAGAGGTCGTCTCGACCGCTCTGGGTGGAGACTGGGAGTTCCGCGGCATCCGCACTCCCTCGAAAGACCTGTACCCCTCCCGCATCCAGGAAGAAGAGAACGCATGATCCGCATCGACGTCGACATGGACAAGTGCCAGCACTACGGGCAGTGCGTCTTCGAGGCGCCCGAAGTGTTCCAGCTCAACGCCGACGACAAGCTCGAGTATGTGGCCGAAGCGCCCGACGAGATGCTCGGCGACCTCGAGGCCGCCGCTGACGTCTGCCCGATGCAGGCGATTCTCATCACCAAGGCGTAGCCGATGGATGCTCCGCTGCTCATCGTCGGAGCCTCGATGGCGGGCCTGCGCACCGCCGAGGGCGCCCGTCGCGCGGGCTACTCGGGGCCCATCCGTTTTCTCGGCGCCGAAGAGCACGCGCCCTACAATCGGCCGCCGCTGTCGAAAGAGCTGCTGCAGACGCCGGGTCACGGGCACGCGGAGGTCGCCTTCCCGATCCGCTCGGCGCTGGAGGAGGGAGTCGAGTGGATGCTCGGCCGCCCCGCGACCGCGCTCGACACAGCGCGGCAGGTCGTCACCGACGCACGCGGGGACGAGCATGCATATAGCGCGCTGGTCATCGCGACCGGACTGCGGCCGAAGCCCTTGCCTATCGACGGGCACGGACTCACCGGTATTCACGTGCTGCGCACGATCGACGATGCGGTCGCGTTGCGCGATTCGCTGCGGCCCGGTGCGAACGTCGTCATTCTGGGGTCGGGGTTCGTCGGCTGCGAAATTGCGGCGACGGCAGCCAAGAACGGGGCGACCGTCTCGATCGTCACGCAGAGCCGCGTGCCGCTCGAGCGCGCGCTCGGCCCGCTTCTCGGTGCCGAAATGCGCCGGCGTCACGAGGCTCACGGCGTGCGGTTCTTCTGCGGCGAGTCGCTTTTCGGGCTCGTGGGAGACCCGGCCGTCGAGCGTGTCATTCTCACGAGCGGCGTGATGCTCGAGTGCGACGTGCTCGTCGTGGCCGTCGGCAGCGACCCCAATACCGAGTGGCTGCAGGGCTCGGGCCTCGACGTCAGCGACGGCGTGCTCGTCGACGGCGGGCTGCGCGCGATCGGAGTCGACGGCACCGTGCACCCGCAGATCTTCGCCGTCGGTGATGTCGCGCGCTACCCGAACCCGCTGTTCGACGACGTGGCTCGTCGCGTCGAACACTGGAACCTGCCGACCGAGACGGGCAAGCGCGCAGGGCAGCTCATCGCCGCCCAGCTGGCGGGCGACGATTGTGAGCCGCTCGCCGCGGCCGGCTTCGCTCCCCTGCCCTCTTTCTGGAGCGACCAGTACGACGCGCACGTGCTCGCCTTCGGCATGACCTACCTCGCCGACCGCAGCGAGCTCGTCGCCGGTTCGCTCGACGACGAGTGCATCGTCGAGTACTACCGGGGCGACGCGCTCGTCGGAGTCTGCGGCATCGGGATGCGCGGCGCTGTGCAGGCGTACCGGTCGAAGTTCGCGGTGCCGGCGCGGCAGTAACCGCGCGTGGCGACGGCCAGGCGGGTCAGTCGCTGCTCACGTTGGCGCGCCAGAGCCGCACGAGCTCGGCTTCGTCGGGCAGCGACTCCGGCCGCAGCACCGCGTCGTCAGCCACGAAGAAGAACGCCGCACGCACCGACTCGAGAGGCAGCCCCGACCAGCGAGAGTATGCGAGTCGGTAGAGCGCGAGCTGCAGCAGCTTCGCCTCGCGGTCGGCGTCGTCGCGAGGAGCCTTGCCAGTCTTCCAGTCGACGATCTCGACCGCGCCCGAATCGTCTAGCGAGTACACCGCGTCGATCTTGCAGACGAGAATGCGGCCCTCGAAGGGCACGTGCAGTTCGCGTTCCACGTCGAGCGGTTCGCGCCCCGCCCACGGCCCGCGCTCGAAAGCCTCTTGCAGGGCTGTAAGCGCGGCCGGGTCGACGCCCTCGGCCGCGATCGGTCCGGCGTCGAGTTCACCGTCGAGCCCATCGACCGTGTCGGGCAGTGCGGCGAGGCCATAGCGCTGCTCGACCCACCGGTGAAACACCGTGCCGAGTCGCGTTGCCCGGTAGGGTCGCTGCGGCATCGGTCGACGCAACCGTGCCGCGACCTCGGCCGGAGCGGTCACGAAGTCTTTGAACGCCGACGCCGGCACGCGCAGCGGCACCGTGACGCGATCGCTCGCCGAGAGCCGCGCGGCCCGTTCGGCGAGCAGCAGGTCGACCTCGCGCTGCCACCCGCGCCGGTCATCCCCTCGACGCGTCGGATCAGCCGACCGCACTCGCTCGGCTGCCGCGAGCACGTGCCGCCGCCGCGCGCCGAGCGGGTCGTGCGGCCACCACGCGTCGTCGCCGTCGTCGTCGACGCGCGGGTTCGACTCGTGCTCGGAGCCTTCTGGAAACGGCGGCAGGATGCCCCGCTCGACGAGGGGCAGCAGAAACGGGCTCGGCGCACGCGCGGTCGACTGTCGTGCCCAGAACGACCCCGTCAGCAGCAGTCGATGCCGAGCGCGCGTGACCGCTACGTAGGCGAGCCGACGCTCTTCGCGCTCGAGGTGCGCACCGACCTCCGCTTTGAAGGCGTCGCGCCGATCGAGCAGGTCTTTGCGCGACTCGGCGTGCTCCCACTCGAAGCGCGGCAGCTCCGCGGCGTCGCCGCGCAAGGTGTAGGGCAGCACGCCGAGGCTTAGCCAGCCGGTCGTCCCGTCACGGGGCTTGCTCGGCAGTTCGTCGGCAACACAGCGAGGCACGACGACGTGGTCCCATTCGAGCCCTTTCGAGCCGTGCACCGTGAGCACCTGCACGGTGCCGGGCTCGGGCGGTTCGCTGCGCGGTGAGAGGTTGTCGCGCCACTCGGCCTCGCGCAGCCAGGCAAGAAAGCCGCCGAGGGTCGCGTGATCGGCGAGCGCGAGATAGCCGTCGAGCGCCTCGGCGAACGCCTCGCGCGGGGCGGCCCCCATCACGCGCGCCGGGTTGGCGGCGACCTCGATGTCGAGCAGCAGATCGTGCTCGACCGCGGCCACGAGGTCGGGCAGGTCGAGAGCCGTACGCGCTCGCAGTCGAGCAAACAGCCGACCGGCGTCGCGCAATCGTTCGAGGCCTTCTGCGCTCAGCGCAGCGAGCTGCGAGTGCCCCTCAGGCGCCGTGGCGATGAAGTCGAGAGCGTCGACGAGAGACACGCCGTCGGTGCGCGAGATCGACGAGCGGAGGGCATCTTTCACCTCATCGCTGAAGGCGCGTTGGCCCAGGTCGCGGTCGCGCAACCATGACGCGACTCTGCTGAGGGCGTGCAGGTCGGCCGTGCCGACGCTCCAGCGCGGGCCAGCAAGCAAGCGGACGAGCTCGGTGCCCGCTCCGGGATCGTCGATGACGCTCAACGCGCTGACGAGGTCGACGATCTCGGGCTGCTCGAGCAAGCCGCCGATGCCGAGCACGTGCACCGCCACACCGCGGTCGCGCAAAGCCGCGAGAAACACCGGCTGCGTCGCCCGACTGCGCATGAGCAGCGCGGCACTCGCCCGCAGCGGTCTGCCCTCGTCGTCGGTGGCGTCTGCGGCAGCCCCCGGTGGGGGCTCGGCGAGTCGCGCGGCGAGCCAGTCAGCCACGAGCGCCGCTTCCTCGTCGAGGGTCTCGGGGTACGCCGTCTCAACGGGATGCTCGCTCGCCCTGGGCGAAGGCTGCAGCCGCGCCACCGCAACGCCGCCGCGCGCGCTCAGCGGTTCGACGAGCGCATTGGCGACGTCGAGCACGCGCGTGCCGTTGCGCCAGGAGGTGCTGAGCGAGTAGCGCTGCACGTCACCGGTCTCGCTCGTCGCGAATCGCCCGGCGAAGTCATCGAGGTTCGACGCGCTCGCACCCCGCCAGCCGTAGATCGACTGCTGCGGGTCACCGACGGCCATGACCGGGGTGCCCCCGAAGAGCTCGGCGAGCAGCCAGGTCTGCGCGACGGTGGTGTCTTGATACTCGTCGAGCAGCACCACGCGATACCGGGCACGCAGGGCGGCGCCGACCGCCGGGTGACGTCGAACGATCGCCAGGGCGAGCGCAACCTGGTCTGAGAACTCGACGAGGCCGTCGCGGTGCTTGCGCTGCTGAAAGCGCTCGACGAGATCGGCGAGAGGAGCCGACGCGGAGACCGTCGACACCAGGTCGAGCGCACTCGCGTACTCACCCCGACCGCCCGGCGGCAGCTCGGCGAGGGTGCCGAAGCGATCGACGAGCGCCCGCAGGTCGTCGAGGGGCGCGTCGTGCTCCGCAAGGCCGTGCGCGAGCGACAGCACCGCGCGCGTGACTCGGTCGATCGAGAGGTCGAGGTTCGCGAGCCGCTCATCGTCACTGCTCGTCACGAGATCCCGGGCAAGCTGCCACGCGCTCGCTTCACCGAGCACGACACCTTCGGGGTCGCGCCCAATGAGGGCCGCATGGTCGCGGTAGAGGGAGGAAGCGAAAGAGTTGTACGTCGACACGGTGGGCTGTGTGAACGCGTCAATCACGGGCGCCCCGCCAGGGCTCGCGTCGAGCACCCCCGTGCGGCCGAGCTGCACGAGCCTCTCGCGCACGCGCACCGCGAGTTCGCCGGCGGCCTTGCGGGTGAACGTGAGCCCGAGCACGTTCTCAGGCGGCACCAGGTCGTTGGCGACGAGCCACAGCACGCGCCCCGCCATGGTCTCGGTCTTGCCCGAACCCGCTCCCGCGACGACGAGCACGGGTGCGAGGGGCGCCTCGATGACGAGCCGCTGTTCGTCGGTGGGGCGCGGCCTGCCGAGAGCATCCGCGATGTCGAACGCCGAGATCGCAGCGGGGTGCGCGGGCGGCGGCTCAGTCGTCATCATTCGCCCCCCGTCACGGGCGGAACCCGATGGATGCGGTGCGCGAGCGCCCCGAAATCGAAGCGGTCGATCGTGCGCACGCCCGTGAGTCGCGCGACCGCGATGGCCTCGACGGCCTGCCGCACGCGCTGCCGAAAGCCCTCCAGCTGCTCGTCGTCGAGGGGCGCCTGCACGGCTTCGCGGTAGTCGCGACCGCGAACTCCCTCGCGCACGTACAGCAATCGAGCGCCACCGGGGTGATGCGCGGGCAGTTCGCCCGCCTCGGCGGCCGCCTCGGCGACGTCGGTGCCGAGCACCGCGCGAGCGCCGTCGAGAATGGCGCGGTCGAGCGCCTCATCGAAGGCCCCTTCGGCATAGGCGAGTTGATAGGCGCCGAGCTGCGCGTGCTCGTCGATGTCGGCCTGCTTTGTCAGGGGCGAGCCGGTCTTGAGGTCGATGATGCGCACCGCACCGTCGGCATCGAGCTCGATGCGGTCGACGATGCCGCGCAGTCGTGCGCGGTCGACGTCGAGCTCGAACGAGCTCTCGGCGGCGACAGCAGCGCGACCGTCTGCTGCCGCATCTCGCAGGTAGGCGGCGACTCCCACGGCATAGCGGCGCGCGAGTCGGCGCTGCTGATCGGCGAGCCACGGCGACTCGAACACGAGCTCGCTCCAGCGCTGTTCGATCGCCGACCACACCGCGTCGATCTCGGGTCTCTCGGCAGTCTCCATCGCCCAGTGCACGATCGTGCCGATGCCCATCGCCGGAGTGGTCTCGCCCGGTGCGATCGCGTCGAGAAACCAGTCGAGCGGCGATCGTTCGATCGCCTCGAGGCGAGAGGGCGAGAGCGGCACCCGATCGACGCCGTCGAAGAGCGGCGCCTCGGTGCTCGGCGGCATGAGCCCCCACCACTCGTTCGGGTCGGCACCCACCACACGCTCCGCCGACAGGCGCGCGAGGGCGAGGGCCGCTTCAGCGCGATCAGACTCGCGCGCGGCGGGGTCGGCGAGCTCGCGACGCAATCTGCCAACGAGTCGCCGCAGAGATCGGGCGCGCACCGGTCGCGCCGCCGACGGGGCAGCGGTGGATGCCCCACTCGCCCCCTGCCCCGCCGCAGCGCTGCCCGTGCCTGACTCGCTTGGGTCGGCGGCGCCCGACGTTGCAGCAGCGGCTTCGTCAGCGTGCTGCCGCACGAGCCCGAAGAGCGCGCTCGGCTGCTCGTCGTCGCCCGCGACCGCAGTGGCAATGAGTTGTCGACGTGCACGTGACGCTGCGAGGGCGAAGAGTCGCAGCTCGTCATCGAGCACGAGTCGTCGTTCGTCGAGATCGCCGAGCGGCAGTCCGCGCGCGACGCGACTCAGCACGGGCGCGCCGAGCAACGAGCCGCGTACGCGCAGGTTCGGCCACACTCCTTCGACGAGGCCGGCGATGACGACGACATCGGCTTCGAGCCCGGCGAGCGCCGCCGGCGTCGCGACGAGCACCGCGTCGTCAGCACGCTGCGGAGCGAGCAAGTCGTCGCCGACGTCGCTGTCGAGCACGCGGGCGAGGAAGGTGTCGACGGTGGCCTCGGGAACGGTGTCGACGATGGCGGTCGCGGCGCTGAATACCGCCACGACGGCATCGAGAGCGCGGTCGGCCTCTCGCGCGGCGACGCCCTGGCCGGCGGCCTCGCGCTGCCAGAGCTCGGCCGCGTGCGACTCGCTCCACGCGATCCACAGCAACTCATCCACGGTGGCTCCGGCCTCGAAGCGTGCGGCGATGGCGGCCAGCGTGCGCGCGAGCCGGTCGGCCGTGCGGGCGACACGGTGGTCGAGCGTGGCGAGGCGGCCGGGTGCGCTGAGAGCATCCACCAGCAGTTCATCGGCCGAGCGATCGCCGCCACCCGCGAGTTCTTCGGCCCGCAACGCGCGACGCAGTCGACGCAGAGCGACTCGATCGAGCCCACCGAGCGGCCCGAGCAGCAGCTCGGTCGCTGCTGCGGCGTCGAGCGGTGCACGACCGACTCCGAGGTCGACGTGACGAATGAGCGCTCGGGCGGCGGGATGCTCTCGCAGCGGGCGCCCCGCCGCTGTCGACTGCACCGGCACTTCCGCCTGCGCCAGGGCGCGCACGAGCGGCGGCACGAGGGTTCCGCTGCGCACGACAACAGCCATGCGATGCCACGGCACACCATCGAGCAGGTGCCGCTCACGCAGCACATCGGCGATGAGCGCCCGCTCACGCGCGGCACTCGCCGCCTCGAGAGCCAGAAGGGGTGAGCGAGTGCCGGGCTCGAGGTCGGTGCCGGGCTCGAGGTCGTCGCCCGGCTCGAGGTCGCCGTCGGGCTCGAACACTCCGGCGGCGCGACGCTGACGACCGGCCGCGGCCGCACCGATGCGGCCCGTCACATCGGTGACGAGCCTGCGCAGTGCCGGGCCGTGCCGATGCACAGCGTCGAGCACGAGCACGGGCACGGCCTCGCGGTCACGACCGAGGCGACCGGCGAGGCGAGCGAGCGCTTCGGGCTCACCCCCGCGAAAGCCGCTCGTCGCCACGTCAGGGTCGCCGAGGGCGATCACCGTCGAGCCCCGCGCCGCCAGGGCGACGAGCAGATCGGCACCCGCCGGAGTGAGGTCGTGGGCGTCGTCGACGATGACGAGCCTCGGCAGAGCGGGGAGTGCGTCGGTCGGGTCGCTGACGAGCCCCACCGCCGCCCGCACGAGCTCGGCCGGGTCGAGCTGCCCTGGCCGCGAGCTGCCCAGAATCAGCCGCAACTCGTCGACGAAGTCGGCCACGGCGACCCACTCTGGCCGACCCCGCTCACGCCCCGCCGCACGCAAGCGCTCGGTGGACCAGTCGTGCTCAGAGAGTCGGGCGATGACGTCACGCAGCTCGGTGCGGAACGCCGGAAGCCGACGCACGTCGGGGCCCAAGTGCTCGGGCCAGTTCGGCCCCGTCGAGCCCTCAGCACCGAGTGTCGCAAGAAGCTCATCGACGACCGATCGGTCGAGCAGTTCGGCGAGGTCGGCATCACTATCGGCGCCACTCAGCAGCCGCGGTTCGGAAAGCCCTACGAGACGGCGGGCCGCCGTGACCATCGCGAACGCCCACGCCGGCAGCGACCGCGCGAGCGGGCCCGGCAGGGCGAGTGCAGGCTCGCCGCGCTGCTCGGCGGCGTGAGCGAGGTCGAGCGCGAGCCGGTCGCGCAATCGCGTGGCTGCGCGGCGTGAGGGCGTGAGCACGAGCACCTCGTCAGCAGCGAGACCGTCGTCGACGATGGCCGCTCGCACGAGGGCGAGCGCGACGGCGGTCTTGCCCGAGCCGGGCGCCCCGAGCACGACCGCTCCGGCACCGAGGCGGGCATCCACCACCGCCCGTTGTGAGTCGTCGAGCGCGACTGGCGCGACCTCGTCGGCGACGACAGAGGCGACGAGGCGGGGCATGCGAGCGACGCTACCGTGCCGCACCGACGCTGTCGCGGTGGATGCCCGACGACGCTTCAGCGCTCGCAGCAGTCACCGCCCCCTCACGAATCCGCCCTCGGTGAACACAGCGAGAAGCCCGCGCGCGCCCGGGTCCGCTGACGATCGTGGACATTCGCATCGGCATTCTGAACAGCCCCCGTGAACTCGCGTTCGAGACCAACGACAGCGTCGCCGAGATCGAAGCTGCCGTCTCGGCCGCCGTCGAGAAGGGCACTCCCCTGCTCGCGCTGAGCGACGACAAGGGCAAGCGGTACCTCGTGCCCACCGCCGCGATCGGCTACGTCGAGATCGGTTCTGAGTCGACTCGTCGCGTCGGCTTCGTCGGCTAGCACTCTCGGGCACTACCCTCAGGCACGTGGAACTTCTCTTCGCGACAGTCTTCGGCGCCGCGTTCGCGCTCGGAGTGCGCTACCTCGTGCCGGGGCGCCAGCAGCACGGTCTCTTGCTCGTGCCACTCGTGGGCGCCGCTGCGACGGCCGCCGTGTGGGTCATCTGCCTGTGGCTGGGCCTGACGTTCGACGGCGGGTGGATCTGGGTCATCTCGCTCGTGCTGGGCCCGCTGGCCGCTCTCGCCGTCGCCCTCGTGCTGCCGAAGCGCCGCGAGGCCGCAGACGCCGAACTGCTCGAGCGCCTCATGAAGCCGAGCGCCGCGCGCTCCTGAGGGCAGGCCGGCGCTGGCTCAGGCCGGGGCTCGCTCAGGCCGTGAGGCCGAGCTTGTCCATGCGACGCGTGTGCTCTGCGATGAGCTCCGTGAACACCGGCTCGATCTGAGCTTCATCTTTCGAGCGGTCATCGTGGCGCACAAGCGCAGAACGGGCCTGCAGCATGGTGTCGCCGACGAGCCGTCGACTCCACAGCGCCAGTCGTGACGCGAGGCGGGGTTCGGCCGCGATGGCGCGCTCGAGAATGCGATGCAGGGGCTCGCCGAGATCGCCTGCGCCGAGCGCGTCGACCACGCGCTCGCCGAGCTCGCGCGGCAGGCCACCGGCGAGGCGCATCCAAAAGTCAGTAAGAAAGCCGATCGTGACGTGCGCGCTCGCGACTTGCTCGTACCAGGCGTTGCCGCGCGTGCGCGACTCGAACTCTTCGACGCTCGCGAGGTGCGGCTGCAGCGCGTCAGAGCGGTCGAGGTGCAGGCGCTCGAGCTCGGCGGTGATGGCCCGATAGCGGTCGAGCACGATCGCGGCGGCGCGGGCAAGCGCGTCTTTATCGGCGGGGCGAGGAGCGGTGCGGATGCCCTCCGACAGCAACTCGACGAAGCCGAGGTGCAGCGCGGCGCACTGGCCGAGATACACGTCGGGAGCAGGAGTGAGGTCGGCGAGGTCGACGCGCAGCGCGCCAGCCGCCGTCTCGCGAGACGACAGCGTGGGCGCCTCTGAGCGAGCGCGAGTACGACGGGACCACCATGCCACGCCGCCAGCCTAGGCGATGGGCGGTCAGCGCGAGGTGCGGCCGGTAGACTGGGGCCTTACCGACTTCAGACAGGCGAACTCCACTCGTGACTTTCTCAGACCTGGGGGTCGAGGCCGATCTGGTCGATGCCCTCGCCAGCAAGGGCATCATCGAGCCCTTCCCCATTCAGACCCAGACCATTCCGCTCGCGCTCTCCGGCCAAGACATCATCGGCCAAGCGAAGACCGGCACCGGCAAGACCTTCGGGTTCGGCCTTCCGCTCATCCAGCGTCTCGGCGGCGACCCCGCTCCCGGCGTCAAGGCGCTCGTCGTCGTGCCGACGCGCGAGCTGTGCGTGCAGGTCACCGAAGACCTCGAGCTCGCAGCCTCGAACCGACCCACCAAGATCGTGTCGATCTACGGCGGCAAGGCCTACGAAGGCCAGGTCGAACAGCTCAAGGCGGGCGCGCAGATCGTGGTCGGCACCCCCGGCCGTCTGCTCGACCTCGCGAGCCAGCGCCTGCTCTCGCTCGCCGACGTGCAGGTCATGGTGCTCGATGAGGCCGACAAGATGCTCGACCTCGGGTTCTTGCCCGACATCGAGAAGCTCTTCTCGCAGACCAAGCCCACGCGCCACACCATGCTCTTCTCGGCGACCATGCCCGGCCCCATCGTCGCGCTCGCACGCCGCTTCATGACGAAGCCCATCCACATCCGCGCGACCGACCCCGACGAAGGCCTCACGCAGGCCAACATCAAGCACGTCGTCTACCGGGCGCACGCGCTCGACAAGGACGAGGTCATCGGCCGCATCCTGCAGGCCGAGGGCCGCGGCAAGACCGTCATCTTCACGCGCACGAAGCGCGCCGCCGCCAAGCTCGTCGAAGAGCTTGGCGACCGTGGCTACAACGCCGGCGCCGTGCACGGCGACATGAGCCAAGAGGCGCGCGAGCGCTCGATGGCCGCCTTCAAGGCGGGCAAACGCGACGTGCTCATCGCGACCGATGTGGCCGCTCGTGGCATCGACGTCAACGACGTCACGCACGTCATCAACCACACGGTGCCCGACGACCACGACACCTACCTGCACCGTGCCGGCCGCACCGGCCGCGCGGGCAAGACCGGCATCGCCGTGACCTTCGTCGACTGGGCAGACATGCACAAGTGGGCGCTCATCAACCGTGCGCTCGAGATGGGCATTCCTGAGCCGGTCGAGACCTATTCGTCATCGCCCCACCTCTATGCCGATCTCGACATTCCCGAAGGCTCGAAGGGGCGACTCAAGGCAACCCCCATTCCTCGCGTCGAGAAAGAAGCCGCTCGTCCCCCGCGCGAACGCAGCCGTGGTGGCAGTGGCTCGACGGGCGGCGGCCGCAGCAGCGGTGCACCGAGCGGCGCCGGTCGTTCTGAGGCGGGTAGCTCGGCAGGCACTGCGAGCTCCGAGGGCGAGCGCACTGGCGCACCTCGTCGGCGTCGGCGTCGTCGTTCGGGCGGCTCAGGCGGAGCATCCGGAGCCGGATCGACGACCGGCACGTCGGCTGCAGAGTAGCGTTCCCTCTCGCGCATGAGGCGCGAGAAGAGCACACTTATCGCAACGGCCGAGCGCCCGCCCGGTCGCCTCGCGATCGGAGGTCGTCATGACCCGCTCCGCTGCCCAGCCCGCCCCCACGGCCGCGTCGTTCATCGCTCTCGCGGCAGCGTCGCTCGCGCTGCTCTCCGGCTGCATGTCGGGCAGCGGCGCCGGTGAACCTCAAGAGCCCGCTCCCGCCGAGTCAGAGCCGCAGCTGCCCGCCGACGGACTCGGCGACACTGACTGCGTCGTCGGCCAATGGGGGCTCGTCATGGCCGATTACCGGCTGCAGTCAGAGCAGTACCTGCTCGGCCTCGGCGTGCCCATCACCGAGTTCGACATGCTCGGCGGTCAGACGCTCACGATCACTCCCGACGGGATGCTCTCGGTGGCGACCAATATCAGAACGAGCGGAGTCATCGTGGCCGGCGACACCTCGGTGCCGATCAGCGTGACGACCGACGAGACAGCGACGGGTGAGTGGGGCTGGGACGCGACCGATGCGAGCGGTGGACTGCTCGAGGTGGCGGAGTGGCAAGTGGTCGACACGAGCACGGTGGGGCAAGGGCTCGAAGGGCTCGAGGTGCCGCCTCCGCGCTTCGAGGGCGAGAACGCCATGCTGCTCGTCAATTGCGACGCTGAGACGATGCTCTTGCAAGGCGGCGGGCCGCTCGTCGCCCTCTTCGAGAGGCTCTGACGAGCGCGAGCCCGGGTCGAGCATCCACCACCCGCACGATCGGCGGCAGCGCCGGGAATGACGGTGCGAGGGAGTAAGTTGGGCTCCCTATGGCTACCGCACCACACTCGCCTGAGAGCGCGACCACCCCCTCTCCTTCGTCCACCGTCACCGACGCGCAGCGACGCGTCGTGCTTGGCGTGCTCATCGGTTCTGCCTTCGTGGTGATTCTCAACGAGACGCTCATGGGTGTCGCCATTCCTCGCTTCATCGAGGTCTTCGGCATCACCGCGACCGCCGCCCAGTGGCTCACGACAGCCTTCATGCTCACGCTCGCCGTCGTCATTCCCATCACGGGCTACCTGCTGCAGCGCTTCAGCACGCGGGCGCTCTTCGTCACCGCCATGACCCTCTTTACGACGGGCACGCTCATGGGCGCCCTGGCTCCGGTCTTCGAGCTGCTCGTCGTCGCTCGCGTGGTGCAGGCGAGCGGCACGGCCATCGTCATGCCCATGCTCTTCACGACGGTCTTCGCGCTCGTCGCTCCTGAGCGCCGCGGGCAAGTCATCGGCACGGTCTCGACCGTCATCGCGGTCGCACCCGCCGTCGGCCCGAGCCTCTCGGGTCTCATCCTCAGCTTCGCCGACTGGCACTGGCTCTTCATCACGATGTTGCCGCTCACGACCACCGCGCTCATCATCGGCGCCGTGCGCATGGTCGACGTGAGCGAGCGACGTGGCACGCGACTGGATGTTCTCAGCGTGCTGCTCTCGATTCCTGGTTTCGGCGGTCTCGTGCTCGGCCTCGCCCAGCTCGGCGAAGGCGGGCGGGCAGAATCCGGCGGGTCTGCGTCGGGTGGCGAGAGCACCGCGGCCGACCCGGTCGTGACCGGCATCATCGCGCTCGCCGTCGGAGTGGTGGCACTCGCGCTCTTTGTGCTGCGCCAGCTGCGGCTGCAGCGACGCGACGCCGCGCTGCTCGACTTGCGTACCTTCGGGCAGCGGCAGTTCGCCCTCTCGATCGGCATCATCACTGTCGCATCGATGGCGCTGTTCGGCGCGATCATCATCATTCCGCTCTACGTGCAAGAGGTGCTCGGCGCCTCACCGCTCGTCTCGGGCCTCATCATCCTTCCCGGTGCGCTCTTGCAGGGCCTCCTTGCCCCGATCATCGGGCGTCGCTACGACCGGGTCGGGCCGCGTTCGCTCGTCATCCCCGGTATCGCGCTCATGGCGACGACGCTCTGGGTCATGTCGATGTTCTCGGAAGCCACGCCGATCTGGTTCGTCGCCATCGCCAACATCGGCGTGAGCTTGGGCCTCGCGCTGCTGTTCACGCCGTTGCTCACCAACGGTCTCGCGGCGCTGCGTCCGCAGCTCAACCCGCACGGCTCGGCGATCGTCGGCACGGTACAGCAAGTGGCCGGTGCTGCCGGCATTGCGCTGTTCCTCTCGGTGGCAGCCGCTGTCGCACCGCCCACCGGCGACGCATCGATCACAGGAGACGGCGTGCGCGCCGCGTTCACCGTGGCTGCGGTGCTCGCCACGGCGATCATTCCGCTCGTGCTCCTCGTGCGCTGGGAGCGCGGCGGTTCGCCCCGCGGCGGGGCGCCTGTGCCCACAGAAGCCGGCGCGGCGGCCGCACCGGTGCAGGAGCCTTAAACCGTCGCTAAGCCCGCACGGGCGGCACGCCACTGGTGGCGGCGATGATGCGGTCGAGCGCCTCGGGGCTCGTCGAGTTCTCGGCGAGGCGATTGGGCTTGCCCTCGCCGTGATAATCGCTCGAGCCCGTGACGACGAGGTCGAACCGCGCAGCGAGCTCAAGCAATCGCTCGCGCCCCGCCGTGGTGTTCTCGCGGTGACCGACCTCGAGACCGACGAGTCCGGCATCGACGAGTCGGGCGAGGTCGCGCTCTTCGACGACCGCTTCGCGACCGCGCGTGGCGGGGTGGGCAAGCACGGCAGCGCCACCCGCTTGAGTGATCATCGTCACCCCACGCAACACCGTCGGCGCCTCGTGCGGCAGGTAGTAGCCGCCGCTGAAGTGCAGTATCGACTCGAACGCCGCACTGCGGGTGGGCACCACTCCGCGGGCCACGAGAGCGTCGGCGATGTGGGGGCGGCCGATCGTGGTGCCGCCGCTCTGGGCCAGCACGTCATCCCAGCTCACGGGATAGTCTTCGGCGAGCCGCGCGACCATGCGCTCGGCGCGCGTGAGGCGGTCATCCCGAATGCGCGCGGTCTCACCCAACAGATCGGCGTTGTTCGGGTCGAAGAGATAGCCGAGCACGTGCACGCTGCGCCACTCGTGCCGCGTGCTGAGCTCGATGCCCCGCACGACCTGCAGCCCGGTGCCCGCTGCGGCGGTGAGCGCCTCGTCCCAGCCCGCCGTCGAATCGTGGTCGGTGATCGCCACTGTGTCGAGTCCGGCCGCCACCGCCGCGCGCATGAGCTGCGTCGGAGTCTCGGTGCCGTCGCTGACGCTGCTGTGCGTGTGCAGGTCGATCGGGCCGCGGGTCACTGTCTCAGGGTACGCGGCGTGGAGGGAACGGATGCTCAGGGCGAGCATCCACGCATCGTGAGCCCCTCAGCCACGGCCGGTAGGCTCGCGGAACCATGATCCGCCGCTTTCTCGCCGCCGTCGTGCTCGTCGGAGTCGCGGCGACCCTGCTCGTGATCGCGTGGCCGAGCCTGTTCGGACTCGCCGGAGCTCCGATCGTGGCGCAACTCGTCTCGTTGCGCGCCCTCACGGCGGCACTCGCGATCATCGCCGCCCTCGTGCTCGCCCTCATCGCCATGCTGTGGGCGGGGGCGCGCAGATTTCTCGCGGCGCTCGCGCTGTTGGCGTTGATCTTCGCGGGCATCAACGTGGCGGTGCTGTCAACCCGCGGCTTCGGCAACGAGTCGATGCCCACGCGGGCGCCAGCCGAGATCGCCGTACTCAGCTGGAACACGCTCGGCGATGCGCCCGGCGTCGAGCGCATCGCCGAGCTCGTCGTCGCGGAAGAAGCCGACATCGTCGTGCTGCCCGAAACGAGCCAAGAGACGGCCGTGGCGATCGCGGAGACGACGCGACTGTCGGGGCGCCCCATGTGGGTGTACTCGATCGCCTTCGATTACGTGGCGAAAGCACGGTCGACGAGCGTGCTCGTGTCGGTCGACCTCGGCGAGTACCGCGTGGACGACACCGTGGGCAACACGTCGGTGCTGCCGAGCATGGTGCTGCGGCCGGTCGACGGCTCGGGGCCGACCATCATCGGCGTGCATCCCGTGGCGCCCCTGCCCAACCTGCTCGACAGCTGGCGCAGCGACCTGCAGTGGATCGACCAGGTCTGCCGCGGCGAGCACGTCATCCTTGCGGGTGACCTCAACGCCACGGCCGATCACTTCCGCGCGGTCGACCCCACGCGCGGCAGCGCAGGTCTCGGCCTCGGCGAGTGCCTCGACGCGGCGCTGCAGACAGGCAACGGCGCTGTGGGCACGTGGCCGACGCAGTTGCCCGCGCTGCTCGGTGCGCCGATTGACCACGTCATGGCCACGCCCGACGTCACCGTGACGGGCTTCCGCGTGCTCCAGAGCGACGATGCGAGCGGTAGCGACCATCGGCCCATCGTCGCGAGGCTCATCCTCGACTAGAGGCGCAGTGAGAGACTGGACGCATGGCTGACTCGACTCCCGCCGCCGCGACCACCGCTGCCGACGCCTCTCGCGCTGCCGACGCGCCCCGCGCCACCGAGAACCGCTCGACCACGCCGTCGAGCTCGACGTTTAAGGACTACATCTCGGGTCAGTGGGCCGAACGGCCGTCGAGCGGGGTGGTCGAGCGCGAGCAGGCTCGATTCGCGGCCGCGCGGCGTGAACGCCTGTCGCGGCTGTACCCGGGCATCCGCCTCGTTGTTCCTGCCGGCCCTGCGAAGCAGCGATCCAACGACACCGACTACCCCTACCGGGCGCACAGCGCGTTCGCGTGGCTCACCGGTTGGGGCGACGACACCGTGCCAGACAGCGTGCTCGTGTTCGAGCCCACCGAGGCCGGCCACGACGCCGCGCTGTACTTTCGCGAGGCAGCGGGGCGCGACTCTGACGAGTTCTACGCGAACCCCGAGATCGGCGAGTTCTGGACAGGCGCGCGGCCGAGCCTCAGCGATGTGGCCGTTGACCTCGGCCTGCCGACCGGCGGGCTGGATGCTCTCGACGCGGTGCTCGTCGGGCTCGAGAGCGCCGGCGCAGCTGCCGCGGTCGAGACGCTCATCGTGCGCGAAGCCGACCGCGGCCTCACCGACCGGCTCGACACCGTGCGGCTACTGGGTGGGTCAGACGAGGTGACGACGACCCGCGATGACGAGCTCGCGCGCGACCTCAGCGAACTGCGGCTCGTGAAAGACGAGTTCGAAATCGCGGAGATGCGCCGCGCCGTCGAAGCCACGCGACTCGGCTTCAACGACATCATCGCGGCGCTGCCCGAGGTGATCGAGCACCCGCGCGGCGAGCGCCTCGTCGAGGGCACCTTCGATCGCCGCGCCCGCGCCGAGGGCAACACCGTCGGCTACTCGACCATCGCGGCGAGCGGGCCGCACGCGTGCATTCTTCACTGGACGCGCAACGACGGCCCCGTCGTCGCGGGCGACCTCATGCTCGTCGACGCCGGCGTCGAGCTCGGCAGCTACTACACCGCCGACATCACCCGCACGCTGCCGGTATCGGGAGCATTCACCGAGGTGCAGCGTCGGGTGTACGAGGCCGTGCGTGAGGCTGCTGACGCGGCGTTCGCGGTGGTGCGGCCGGGCATCCGCTTCAAGGAGGTTCACGCCGCAGCGATGCAGGTCATCGCCGCAAAGACCGCGGAGTGGGGGCTGCTGCCGGTGAGCGCCGAAGAGAGCCTCGCGCCCGAAGCCGGCTACCACCGCCGCTACATGGTGCACGGAACCTCGCACCACCTCGGTCTCGACGTGCACGACTGCGGTCAAGCGCGGCGCGAGTTCTACGCCGACGGCATCGTCGAAGCGGGCATGGTCTTCACGATCGAGCCCGGACTCTATTTTCAGCCCGACGACCTCACAGTGCCGGTGGAGTATCGCGGCATCGGTGTGCGCATCGAAGACGACGTGCTTGTCACGGCCGACGGGGTGGAGAACCTCTCCGCGGGCATTCCGCGCACGGCCGACGAGGTTGAGGCCTGGATGCGCCGGAGCTGAGAAGCCCGAAACCGGGTCAGGCGCGCTGGTCGGGGGTCGGCTCGGGCGTCTGGACTGACGACGACTCGGCCGGATCAGCGGGCGCGGCGGGCGAATCGCCGCCCGGGGAGGTCGACGCTGCGTTTGCGACCGGCGGCGGCCACGCTCCCGGGCCGGCGAGCAAGTGTCGTGCGCGAGCCGCATGCTGCGGGTCGACGATCACCTGGTGCACTCGCGCGAGCACCTGATGCGTCGAGGCGAAGTCACGCCGACGACGGTTCACGGCATACGAGACGATGCTGAAGATCATGCCGAAGCCGGCACCGATGAGGGCCGCAGCGAGAATGAACGAGAAGTCGGGCGTGGGCGAGAACAGAAACAGCAGCAGTCCGAAGAAGAGACCGAGCCACGACCCGCTCGCGGCACCCGTGAACGCCGCACGACCGTAGGTGAGTCGACCCGTGATGCGCTCGACCGTCGTGAGATCAGTACCGACGATCGAGAGGTGCTTGATCGGAAATTCCGCTTTCGCGAGGGTGTCGACAGCAGCTTGCGCCGCCTGGTAGGTCTCATACTCGCCGAGCACCTCGCCGCGGGGAACGGTCTGCGGTGCCGACGCTCGTCGACCAAAGGGGCTCGGTGTGCTCACCAGGCCATTCTGACAGCCCGAAGATAGGCTTGCGCCGTGAGCTCGTCCCGCGTCTTCGTCGCCCGCCTCGCCGGGTGCGCTGTCTTCGACCCCGCGGGCGACCGAGTCGGTCGCGTTCGCGACGTGCTGGTGGTCTATCGACGCACGGATGCTCCCCGCGTCGTCGGGCTCATCGTCGAAGTGCCCGGCCGACGTCGGGTGTTCCTCTCCATCGGCCGAGTCATGAGTATGGCCAGTGGGCAAGTCATCACGACCGGTCTCATCAACCTGCGCCGCTTCGAGCAGCGCGGCGGCGAGGTGCGCGTACTCGCCGAGCTCGTCGGCCGTCGTGTCGACTTCCGCGACGGCAGCGGCACGGCGAGCATCGACGATGTCGCCATCATCGAGGCCGGGCCGGGCGAGTGGGTCGTCGATCAGCTCTTTTTGCGCAAGCCCCGCACCGTCCCCACGCCGTTCAGCAAGGGCCACACGGTCTTCGCGCGGTGGAGCGACGTCGCCGAGCAAGCAGAGTCGGGTCAACCTCAGAGCGCAGAGCAGCTCATCGCCGCCTACAGCGACCTCCTGCCCGCTGACCTGGCGACCTCGCTGCTCGAACTGCCAGAAGGCCGCCGCAACGAAGTCGCCGAAGAATTGCCCGACGAGCGACTCGCCGACGCCCTCGAAGAGATGCCCGAGACCGCTCAGGTGCAGATCATCTCGCAGCTCGACGATGAACGCGCCGCCGACGTGCTCGACCAGATGGAGCCCGACGACGCCGCCGACCTCATCGCGCAACTCCCGCTGCTGCGCGGCGAGCACTTGCTCGAACTCATGCAGCCCGAAGAAGCCGACGACGTGCGGTTCCTGCTGAGCTACGACGCCGACACGGCCGGCGGTCTCATGACGACCGAGCCCATCATCGTCTCGGCCGACGCCACGGTCGCTGAAGGTCTCGCCCTCATCCGCCGCCACGAGCTTGCCCCCGCGATCGGCGCGGCCATTTGCGTCACCCTGCCGCCCTACGAGCCGCCCACCGGCCGCTTTCTCGGCATGGTGCACTTCCAGCGCATGCTGCGGTATCCCCCGCATGAACGACTCGGCACCCTTCTCGACCGCAGCGTCGAGCCGGTGACGCCCGAGACCTCTGCCGCCGAAGTGTCGCGCCGCCTCGCGAGCTACGACCTCGTCTCGCTGCCCGTCGTCGATGAGAACCACCGACTCGTCGGCGTCGTCACGATCGACGACGTGCTCGATTACTTGCTGCCCGACGACTGGCGCAGCGCCGACACCGAGTCCGACACCGTCACTCCTGCCGGCAGCGTGCCGCGACGCCGCGGTGCGACGCTGCGCGGGCCGAGTGCTCGAGGAGCGAGCGGGAGGGCATCCGATGGCCAGGCCTGATCGCGCGCAGCGGCGCGACGCCGCTCGCCGCGACGTGCGGCTCGACGCTCCCAAGAGCGCTCGCACGTCACTCGTGCCCCGCCTGCCCGGCGGCCGGGACCGCATGGGGCGGTTCTCGGAGGCCTTCGCGCGCGGCATGGGCACGCCGTGGTTCCTCGTGGGCATGTCGGTCTTCGTGACGGTCTGGCTCGTCTACAACTCGGTCGCACCCGTCGACGCGCAGTTCGACCCTCGGGCGCTCAACTTCACGCTGCTGACGCTCATCCTGTCGCTGCAGGCTTCGTACGCAGCGCCGATGATCCTGCTCGCGCAGAACCGTCAAGATGACCGCGACCGAGTGCAGATCGAGCAAGACCGCCAGCGCGCCGAACGCAACCTCGCCGACACCGAATACCTCGCGCGCGAAGTGGTCGCGCTGCGACTCGCGATGAAAGACGTCGTGACGCGCGAGACGCTGCGTGCAGAATTGCGCAGCCTGCTTGATGAGCTCGACCGCCGCGACCGTGAAGCGATGCTCGACGCGGCAGAGCACTCCGACACCGCGAGCACGCCGACGCGTGACCCGGGGCGCTGACGCGAGGGTGACGGCATCAGAAAGCGCCGCGGCCGACACGCTCCAACGGGCCGTGCGGCAGGCGCTCGCGACGGTCATCGACCCCGAGATTCGTCGTCCCATCACCGAGCTCGACATGGTCCCGGGCATCCACGTCGATGGCGACCACGTCTCGATCGACCTGCAGTTGACGATCGTCGGATGCCCCGCCGCCACCTCGATAGAGCGCGACGTGCGCGCGGCCGCTGCCGGTGTGTCGGGCGTCGCGGAGGTCGACGTGCGCGTGGGCGTCATGGACGCCGCGACACGTGAGGCACTCGTTGCTCGACTGCGCGGCAACCGGCCGAGCGGGCATCCTTTCACGGCGGATTCGCTCACGCGCGTGATCGCGGTGACGAGCGGCAAGGGCGGCGTCGGCAAGTCGACGATCACGGCCAATCTCGCCGTCGCGATGGCGCGGCAAGGACTGCGAGTCGGGCTGCTCGACGCCGACGTCTTCGGCTTCTCGATTCCCGCACTTCTGGGCATCGAGGGCGCGAAGCCGACGCGCGTCGGCGACATGATCATGCCGCCGCGCGCGCACGACGTTGCCGTCATCTCGATCGGCATGTTCGTGGATGCTCGCACCGCGGTCTCGTGGCGCGGACCGATGCTGCATCGCACGGTGCAGCAGTTTCTCACCGACGTGCACTTCGGAGATCTCGACGTGCTGCTGCTCGACATGCCGCCGGGCACGGGTGATGTCGCGATCTCCATCGGGCAGTTGCTGCCGCACGCCGAAGTGCTCGTCGTCACGACGCCGCAGAAGGCGGCCGCCGACGTTGCCGAGCGCTCGGCGATCGTGGCGCGTCAGACCGGTCAGACGGTCATCGGTGTCGTCGAGAACATGGCGGGATTGCCGCAGCCTGACGGCAGCGTGCTCGAGCTCTTCGGCTCGGGCGGCGGAGACGAGACAGCGGCCCGGCTCGAGGTGCCCGTGCTCGCGCGGGTACCGCTCAGCGTCGCGCTGCGCGAGGGCGGCGACGCGGGTGAGCCCGTCGTGCTGCGCGAGGGAGATGCCGCGGGAGCAGAACTCGTGCGGCTGGCCACGCAGCTCGTAGCGCGAGGGCGTGGGCTCGCGGGGCGCAAGCTCGGACTCTCACCGCGCTGACAGCGACTCTCGAGCGACCGGGTACGCCCAGCGACCGGGAGCACCCAGCGACCGGGAGCACCCCGCCGACCGTCGACGACGCGTGCTGGCGTTGGTGGTTGCCGAGCGTCGCGTCGCCAGCTCTGCCTAGCGCTGAGTCGCGGGCACTCGACGGTAGCCGTCGCGCGCCGTGACCAGCACGGTGGAAGCGATGGCAGCGAGGCTGACGAGGGCGAGGACGATGAGTGCGGCGGTCATGGCGGGGTTCTCCTGGGTCTCCTGAACGAGTCCATTTCACCGCAGTTCACGCTGTAGCACCATCGAGTCTTTGTGAGGGTAATCTGTAGCAGAACTGAAAGGTTGTGCCATGGACGTTCGTCGCCTCGAACTCTTGCGAGAGCTCGCCGACCGCGGCAGCATCACCGCCGTGGCCCGCGCGACGCATCGCACGCCGTCTGCGGTGTCTCAGCAACTCAAAGTGCTCGAAGCCGAAGTGGGCATCCCGCTCACCGAACGCCAGGGGCGTGGACTCGTGCTGACGGGAGCCGGCATCGCGCTCGCTGCGACCGCCCGCCGCATCGCGGTCGCGATCGAAGAAGCGGAGGCCGTGTGGACAGAGTTCACGCAGAGCCCGAGCGGCACCGTCACCCTCAGCACGTTTCCTACTGGGGGCCAGATGCTGCTGCCGGGCGTGCTGCGCGCACTGCGCGACGAGCCCGCGCTCGAGCTCGTCGTCACCGACCACGACCTGCCGTTGCCCGACTTCGCCGACCTCACACCCGACTTCGACATCGTCATCGCCGACTCGCAGGGCATCCCTCCGCACTGGGCTGATCGTGGACTCACGACCGTGCCCCTCATGGTCGAACCCTTCGACGTCGCCCTCCCCGCCGGACACCCGCTCTCCGAGCGACGAGTCGTGCGACCCATCGACCTCATCGACGAAGAGTGGATCGGCGCCCCCGTCGGATTCCCCTACGACAAGGTGCACGACATCCTCGCCGCGGTCACGGGCCGCGCGCCGATCATCGTGCAGCGACTCATGGATAACCTCATCGTCGAACGCCTCGTGGCGAGCGGACTCGGCATCGCCATCTTGCCGCGCTTCACGACGCGCAGCCACGGAAACGGACTCATCACGAGGCCCATTTCCGGCATCGTCGCCGAGCGGCAAATCAGCGCGCTCGTGCGCACTGATCGTTTGCCACGGCCCAGCGTGCGACGCGTCATCGAGCTGTTGCAGGCCGAGGCTGAGAAGATCGTCGAGGGCTATCGCACGGTCGGCGAACGTTAGCGCGTGATGCTAGGTCGCTTCGGGGTCGAACGGTGCCGGTCGACCTTCTCGAATGAGCCGCTGCCGCTGGGCGTACGCCGACTCTCGGCGCGGGGCCGTCGCCGCTGACGCAGCCGCGGCCTGGCGTGCGGGTGCGGCAGGCTCGTCGATGAGGGCTTCGCGAATGATGCGCCGCGGGTCGTACTGGCGCGGGTCGAGCTTCTTCCAGTCGACGTCGTCGTAGTCGGGGCCCATCTCTTCGCGCATGCGATCTTTGGCACCGTTGGCCATGTCACGCAGTGATCGGATGAGTCGGGCGAACTGCGCGGTGTAGCCCGGCAACCGGTCAGGGCCGATGAGCAGCACAGCAATGAGCCCGATGAGCAGCAGCTTCTCGAACGTCAGGCCCCAGGACACCCCTCGACAATAGCCCGGTCAGGCTCGGAGCGGGCCCTAGGCTGGAGCAGCAGTAAGGAGCACCCGTGGCCAGCAAAGACCTCTCGTGGAAGCACGTCGAGCAGAACGCCAACGAGCCCGAGGCGATCGCCGCGGCTCGCACGCAGTCACTCGAACTCGGCGTCGACGCCGTGAGCCCTGCCACTGGCGCGCAACTCGCCGTGATCGCGGCCGCTCTCGCTGCCGAATCGATCATCGAGATCGGCACCGGTCTGGGCGTCTCGGGGCTGTGGATGCTGCAGGGTGCGCCGGATGCTCACCTCACGTCCATCGACGTCGAAGCCGACCACCACGAGGTTGCCCGGCGTCACTTCGCCGACGCGGGCCACCCGGCGGCGAAGGTGCGCCTCATCACGGGCCGAGCAGCCGATGTACTGCCGCGCATGAACGAAGGCAGCTACGACGCCGTGCTCATCGACGCCGACGCTGCCGGACTGCTCGAGTACGTCGAGCACGCGCTGCGGCTCGTGCGCGCCGGCGGTGCAGTGCTTGTTCCGCACGCGCTGTGGCACGACACGGTGCCCGACCCGGCAAAGCGCGAGGGAACCACGGCAGCATTGCGCGGTCTGCTCACCGAACTCGGTCGCAGCGACGCCGTGCACGTCGCGGTCTCGCCTGTCGGAGACGGACTGTTGCAGATCATCACGCGTCGCCGCTGAGGCCAGTGAGGCGCGGCTGTTCGCGCGCGTCGTCGCGAAGCGGGAGGGGAACGCTCTTAGCCGAGCGCCGCCGCGAGGGCGTCGTGGAGCTCTTTGGCTTCGTCGTCGTTCACTGACACGACGAGTCGCCCGCCGCCTTCGAGAGGCACGCGCACGATGATGAGCCGACCCTCCTTGACGGCCTCCATCGGTCCGTCGCCAGTCCTGGGCTTCATGGCCGCCATGTGTGATCTCCCTTTCGATGAAAGCTCTTGTCCATTATCCCGCACAAGCCGACATCACTGAAATCGTCACGCAGACATCAGGCATCACGGCGGTGTCCAGTCGGAGCCGTCGAACCACCACCCGAGGTGCACCCAGTAGGCCTGCGCCGCGATCGACGCCCCGATGACGGCGACGGCGAGCGCCACGCGGAGAGCGCGCGCCATCGATGGCGAGACCACTCGCCCGAACGCACCTGAACCGACACTCGCGATGCCGAGCGCCACCGCCCCCAGCACGGGCGCGAGCGGCACGAGCAAGCGGAAGGTGCTCGACTGCGGAAAGAACACCGCCAACAGGTACGCCGCATACGCCATGAGCCACAGTCGCAGTTCGATCGGCATGCGTCGCATCGCGGGCAGGGCGAAGGATGCTGCTGCCAGGCCGAGCAGCGCGAGCAGTATCACGGGGCCGATCCACAGACCGTGCTCGCCCCACCAGCGCTCGCCCCACCACTGCGCTCCCTGCCACCACGGAGTGAACGGCACGAGGTGCACGTCTCCCACGTACGACCGCCGCCACGCGAGCTCAGTATCGGTGTACGCGGTGAGTGATCCGGTGACGAGGCCCGCGATGCCCGCCCACGCGAGTCCGGCGAGTCCTGCGATGACGGTCGCGATGGCGGCGTCGACGCGCTCGCGTAGCGGGAAGGGCTCGATGTCGCGGCGGGCACGCCAGAGGCGGAGCATCCAGAGCATGGCCAGCATGAAGGCGAAAGCGAGCCCGCTCGGGCGTGTGAGCGCCATGACGGTCGCCACCACCGCGACGAGGGCCCAGCGCCGATCGAGCACGAGCAGCAGCGCGCCGAACAGGAGAGCGAGGTGCAGCGACTCGGCGTACGCGACTTGATAGATCGGCGAGAGCGGCGCGACGCAGAAGAGCGTCGTCGCGAGCAGCGCCGTGCCACCACTGAGCCACCGCGTCGCGAGCCGATGGAACAGCACCGTCGCGACGGCACTCGAGATGACGGAGACGATGACGGCCGCGAGCGCGAAGTGACCCGAGCCCATGCCGCCGAGCAGGCCCATGACCGAGCGCACGATGAAGGGGTAGACCGGCATGAACGCCCAGGCGTTCTCCTGCACCCGCCCCGCGTCGTCGACGGGAATCTCGAGCGGGTAACCGACGACGGCGATGATCCAGTACCAGTGGCCGTCCCAAAGGCGCGCGAAGTCGAGATAGCCGGGGCTCGCCCCTGTCCACGGGTTCTCGGTCTGGCGCGCCGCGAACGACAGCAGAATGCCCGTGGTGACGACGCGTGATGCCGCCCAGATGAGCAGCACCGGCACCCACCACGGCGCACGATGGGCGAGATCGACGACGTCAGCTCGCAGGCCCGACGGCCGCAGTGAGCTCGTCACTCCCCGCTGAGCCACGCCCGCAGCCCGCGCTCGCAGGCGATGATCTGCTCGACCGGCACCCGTTCATCGTCCGTGTGCGCGAGAGACGGGTCGCCCGGGCCGTAGTTGACGGCGGGACTGCCGAGCTCGGCGAAGCGGGCCACGTCGGTCCAGCCGTACTTCGGTGCGGGGGTGCCGCCGACGGCTGCCACGAAGTGCTGCGCGAGCGCAGCATCCAGCCCGGGGCGGGCGCCACCGGAGGCGTCAGTGACCGTCAGCTGCAGTTCGGGAGCCACGCCGCCGAAGAGCTCGCGCAAGTGTTGCTCGGCCTGCGCCACGCTCTTGTCGGGTGCGAAGCGGTAGTTGACCGTGAGCACGGCCTCGTCAGGGATGACATTGCCGGCCACTCCCCCGCGCACGCCGACGGCGTTGAGTCCCTCACGGTAGGCGAGCCCGTCAACCTCGACGGTCGCCGGTTCGAAGGTCGCGAGCAGGTCGAGTGCCGGGGCGAGTGCGTGAATCGCGTTGACCCCCATCCACGAGCGGGCCGAGTGTGCGCGACGGCCCGCGGCCGCGAGCTCGATGCGGAGGGTGCCGTTGCAGCCCCCCTCGATACCGGCGTTGCTCGGTTCGCCGAGAATCGCGAAGTCAGCCGCGAGCAGCTCGGGTCGCGTGCGCGCAAGTCGGCCCAGGCCGTTGAGACTCGCTTCGACCTCTTCGTGGTCGTACCAGACCCAGGTCACGTCGTACACGGGCGCGTCGAGCTGCACCGCGAGCGCGAGCATGACGGCGCAGCCGCCCTTCATGTCGACAGTGCCTCGGCCGTGCAGCGTGCCGGTCTGCGCGTCGCCCTCCAGTCGGCTGGGAAGGTTGTCGTTGATCGGCACGGTGTCGATGTGCCCCGCGACGATGACGCGCTGCGAGCGACCGAGGTGCGTGCGGGCGACGATCGCGTCACCATCGCGCAGCACCTCGAGGTGCGGGGCGTGGATGCTCAGCGCTCGCTCGATTGCGTCGGCGAGCATCCGCTCATCACCGGAGACGCTCGCGATGTCGACGAGTGCCGCCGTCAACGCCACGGTGCCGTCGGTCAGGGGCAGCTCGGGCGCAGTCACGCCTCCAGGTTAGTGCGGCGCCGGTAGCCTGGAGGCATGCCGAGCACCCCCTCTGACGCTGATTCCGCTGCCACGCACGCCTGGGGCTACGGCCTCGCCACCGTGCGCGAGTCTGACGGCACCGTGCTCGACACGTGGTTTCCCTCCCCCGCACTCGGCTCGCTGCCGAGCGGTCGTGACCCGTACATCGTTCCGGCCGAGATCGAGCACCTGCAGGGTGAGGACGCCCGCCGCGGCGTGCGTCGCGAGGCGCGCACAGTCTCGATCGAACTGGATGCTGCACCGCAGTCGACTCCCGATGCCTACCTGCGCCTGCACCTGCTGTCACACCGCCTCGTACGCCCCAACACGCTCTCGCTCGACGGCATCTTCGGGCACCTGCCGATCGTCACGTGGACGACGGCGGGCCCGGTGCACCCGGACGACTTCGATGCGCACCGACCCGCCTTGCAGCAGGCCGGCATCTCGGTGCTCGGCGTCGACAAGTTTCCGCGTCTGCTCGACTACGTCACGCCGCCACGCGTGCGCAGCGCCGACGCTTCACGCGTGCGCCTCGGCGCCTACGTCTCGCCCGGCACGACGGTCATGCACGAGGGCTGCATCA
>SXGT01407697.1_pt1 | contig 51750 bp, 45 predicted proteins | sample 3176221 | NCBI WGS metagenome assembly SXGT01 (sample SAMN11356862, study PRJNA531348) | freshwater metagenome | isolation source: freshwater sample F1-120 | place: China: Fuxian Lake, Yuxi | collected 2017-12-25
GATCTTCGTGAAGATCCCGCCCGCGATGCGGAGGGCGGAGGCGCCGAGCGATTCGCCGATGGCGAAGCCGATGAAGCACGGCCCCGCGTACTCACCGGGGATGAAGAGGAGGATGCCGAGCATCAGGATGAGCTCGACGGAGATGAGGAGCATGCCGATGCTCATGCCGGCCTTGAGCGGGATGGCGTACGTCGGGAAGGGCTTGCCCTTGAGCGAGGCGAACGCCGTGCGCGAGTTCGCGAACGTGTTGACCCGGATGCCGAACCACGCGACCGCACAGCTCCCGGCGATGCCGACGAGGCTGAACAGGAGGATGATGGCGACCTGGAAGGCCTTTCCCTCGGCGAAGTAGTGCTCCGCGATGCCGAAGTAGTAGACGATGATCGCGCCGATGAAGAGCTCGAGGATGGCGATGAACTTGATCTGCGTGACGAGGTACGTCTTGCACGTCTCGTAGATGAGCTCGCTGATCTCGAGCATCGACTTGTGAACGGGCGCGTCCTGCAGCTGCTTGTAGATCACGCCGGCGAGCGCCATCCCGAGCAGGGAGACGAGGATGCCGGCCATCAGCAGCGTCGAGCCCGGCGTGCCGCCGAAGAAGCTGGCGATGGCGGGATCGCCCAGCTTCGGCACGATGAGGTTGGCCTCGCCGCCTCCCGTGTGCGCGGTGGCGACCGGGGCGGCGGTCTCCGTGGCCCACGCGGGCAGCGCGAAGAAGACGAACAGGGCGGAGCTCAGGGCCTTGAGGGCGAGCCTCTGGCCCCAGGCGTTGGCTTTCGCGAGACTCATGACGATGGACCTCTCCGAGTTGGTGGGGTGGGCGCCCGCCGGGAGTGGCGCGCGCGGTCACCCGCCGCTCGAGGGGTTGGCCGCCTGCCTTTGCAGACGCTTCAGCACGCCTCGCTCCGCGCGGCACCCCGGAAAGTCCGGAGGATCCGCGAGAAGTGGCGCGGCTCATACCAGGAATTTCGCACCGCGGCAATGGAGGGAACGTGCTGCCGTAACCAGCAGTAACAACTGAGCATTTTCGGCAAACGGCGGCAGTGGAGAGCGGACGACGGACCGCGAGCCGCCGTCACCACACGCCCGGGATCGCCTTCCACGGCACCTTCTTCTTGTACGCGACATAGTCCGGATCCTGGCTCAGGTGCCGCTCCTCCGTCCACGCCCGCAGGCCGTACCACCCGCAGGTGCACGCGAGGAAGAACGCGCTCTCGGGCGTCAGGTTCGGCAGGCGCTCGAGCCACCAGGCGATGCACTTGCACACGTAGGCGGGGTGGCGGATGAAGCGGTAGGGCCCCCGGGTGATGATCCCCCGGTTCGTGAGGTTCGAGAACTTGAGCCCGAAGGAGACCGTCGCCGAGGCGTAGATCGCGAAGAGCAGCACGATGCCCGCCTTGAGCACGAGCAGCCACGTCTCGCTCCGGATGATGGCGCTTCCACCGTTGATCGGCAGGTACGTGCCGAGGACGTTGTTGAAGGGCGGGTAGCACGTGACCGCCACGAGCCACCCGAACCCCGTGGGCTCGGCGCTCCTCGTCTTGTTCCCCAGGAAGCGCGACTCGGTCATGTAACCGAGGACCGCCACGCCGCAGTCGGTGATGAACACGAGATCGTAGGCCACGTCGAGCCCCCAGCGGACGTCGAGCGCGCTCCACCGGTGGGGCGACAGGAGCGAGGCGAGATCGGAGCCGTTCGGCAGGAGGGCCGGGAGCTTCTGCGACACCGCCGCCCACCACTCCTGAACGGTCGCCGTGGCCGGGAAAAGCAAGGGTTCCAACGCCTTGCGGCGTAGCCACGCGTTCGACACGGAGTTGAGGTGGCCCGACAGGAACGACACCATGAGCGGCGTGAAGAAGAACTTCACGCCCATCGACCGCAGCGTGTTGGTGATGCGTCGGTTCTTCCAGATGTGGAGGCTTCGCCTCCGCTTCTTCGACCCCTTCGGGACGCGCGGGTCCAGCGCCGCGACGATTCCCTGCCCCAGGAGGAGCAGGTGCAGGCCGATGTCGGTGAACCATAGCCGGCGCTCCGGAAAGCGCCGCAGGGCGGCCGCCATGTAGGGGAGGCCGAGGGCGAGCCAGACGACGAACACGCCGCGGTAGACCGGCCGCCACGGCGCGAAGAGGCCTCCCTGCCAGTAGGGGTGCCGGGTGTAGATCACGAAGACGAGCGTGAGGACGAGCGAGACCGCCGCCCAACGGGCCGCGGCCCGCGTCCAGAGGCCGAGAGGCGCCCTGCGCGCGTGCGCCTCCTGGCCCGCCGCGACGGCGCGCGCGCGAACCGGCGGCTCCTCCTTCACGTCGTCCAAGGCGCCGGTCATTGTCGAGAAGATCGGCGGAAATGTCACGCCGCCCGAAATATCGCCCGATTCTCGCTACCGCGCCGCACGTGGCTGGTACTATCGTCGGCGGCTCATGGGCATCGAGCGGGAAAGGGGTACCACGGTCGCGGGAAAGTACGTGATCGAGGCCCGCATCGGCGTCGGCGGAATGAGCGAGGTGTACCGGGCGCGCAACGAGCTCCTCGATCGGGCGGTCGCGATCAAGTTCCTCCTCCCGGAGCTCGCCACGGACGCCCGCGCCGTACGCCGCTTCATGAAGGAGGGCCAGCTCGCCTCCAAGGTCCGTCACCCGAACGTCGTCGACATCCTCGACGTCGACAAGGACCCGACCGGCGTGCCGTTCATGGTCCAGGACTACCTGCGTGGGGAGGACCTCGACGCGCACGTGCTGGTGAAGGGCGGACGCCTCACCGCGGACGAGGCCCTGGAGATCCTCACACCCATCGCGGAGGCCCTCGGGTACGCCCACGGGTGCGGCGTGGTCCACCGTGACGTGAAGCCGGCGAACATCTTCCTCTCCCTCGAGCACGGCAGGTGCATCCCGAAGCTGGTGGACTTCGGCATCGCCCACATCCACACGAAGAACGCGACCGCCACCGCCACCGCCGTCGACACCGGCACGCCCGCGTACATGTCGCCGGAGCAGATCTACTCGCCGGCGGATGTGGGCCCCCCGACGGACGTGTGGGCGTTCGGCGTCGTGCTCTACGAGGTCCTCACGGGCCTCATCCCCTTCACGGGGAGCACGTTCGCGGACATGTTCGTCCAGATCGCGAAGGCCGCGCACCACCCCGTGCGGCACTACGCCAAGGACGCGCCCGCCTCGATCGAGGCTGTGATCGAGCGTTGCCTCAGGAAGAACAAGGCCGACCGGTACCCGACGGCCTCGGAGCTGGCCGCCGATCTCAACCGGGCGCGCTCCGCGAAGGACGAGGCGAGGATCGCTTCCGTCTCCAAGCACACGCCCAAGCCGGCCGTCGACAGCGGGCGCCCGGAGGCCGAGTCGCCCCCCGCCGCTGCCGCGAGCGCGCCGGGGCTCTCGCCCGCCCTCGAGGGCGACGCCGTGAAGCCGCCCGCCCAGCCGAAACAGCTCTCCGTCCCCGAGCTCAAGCGCCCGCTGCGCGGGCAGACGGTGGACGTCCCGGACCTCGCCCCACGCGAGATCCGTTCGGATCGGGCCCGCTCCCCCCCGCCGATGCCGGCCGCCGAGGCGCTCGATCAGCCCTTCGACGAGGCGCTGATCGAGCGCACCTCGCGCGCGCCCGCGACTCCGGCGCCCGGTTCGGCGAAGCAGACCTTCTACAAGCCCCCGATCGCGGCGGAGACGCACGCGCCCGCCGCCCCGCCCGCCCCACCGCCCGCCAGCGCGGGGAAGGCCGAGCGCGGCGCGGACATGGACGACCTGAGCGCCGAGGACGACCAGCCCCTCGACATCGACGTGGCGCCGCGCTCCGCGCGCGAGAAGCCCACCGTCGTCACGAAGGGGATGGGCCCCATCTCGGCGCAGAAGGTCTCGGTCCCCCAGGCTCCGCCGCAGAGCGGACGCGACGTGAGCGAGCTCTCGCTCGGGGCGGCGCGGGCGTCCGCACCGTCGGGGGGGAAGAGGGCCGCAGGCCCCGCGCCCGTGCCGACCTCCACGACGGTGCTCCCCACGCCCAAGGAGTGGGGGTTGTTCGCGGGTGCGTTCGCGGGCGCTATCGTGTTCCTGTTCGCGGTGGTCCACCAGCCGCTCCACAAGGCGTGGGTGGCCTCCACGAGCGGGCATTCCATCGTGGCGAGCGGCGTGGCCGCGCTGATGCTGTTCGTGATCGCGGCCGGCCTGGGCTGGACGGCCTCGCAGGGTGGCGTGTCGAAGTCGGTCTGGGTGAGCGCCGGCGGCTGCCTCGCCGGCACCATCCTCCTCGTCATCGTGGCGTTCTCCATCGACGAGGCGGCGAAGGAACCGCCCGACGTCGCGCACGTCTTGCCCTACTGCATGCCCCTCGTCCCCCTCGGCGTGGCGTGGGAGATCTTCGAGCGCGCGCGCGACGAGTGGGTCGAGCGGCGCAAGGTCTCGACGGGCATGGTGCTGTCCGCCCTGATGGGCCTCTGCGTGTTCCTCTTCTTCGAGTGGTCCCCGCTCGCTGCCGCGCTGGCGTACGTCTCGAAGTAGGATGCGCCTCCTCGCCCGCGCCGCACTCGCCTCCCTCGGCCTCGCATGCCCGAGCGCCGCGGCGAGCGGCTGCGCCCGCGACGTGCCGCCCGCGAAGGCGCCGCCCGCGCAGGAGCCCACCCACGCCGTCTTCGACCGGGTGGTCCCGTCCGTGGTGGCCGTCCTCAACGATGATCACGATCTCCGCGAGGACGAGGTCAAGCGCGCCATGAAGGCGATCGGCGTCGGCCACGCTCCGAAGACCGTCGTCGACGTCTCGCTCCGCCGCGAGCCGACGCCGCACGGCACGGGCTTCATGATCGAGGGCGGCCACATCCTCACCGCGGCGCACGTCATCCAGACGCCCGACCGGCTCAAGGTCACGACGCGCGGAGGCCGGACGGTCGAGGTCGATCTCGTCCGCATCGACGAGGTGCGCGACGTCGCGGTGCTCGCCCCGCGGGTCCCGCTGCCCGAGGTGCCGCCCCTCGCCCTCGATCAGGGTACCGCGCGCGTCGGGCGGAAGGTGTACGCGCTCGGTCACACCGGCGGCGGCCTCTGGGCGCTGTCCTGGGGCATCACCGAGGGCGTCACGAGCGGGGTCGTCGAGCTCCTCGGGGCCGAGCTCGTGCTGCACGACGCCGCTGTGTACCCCGGGTTCTCGGGGGGTCCCGTCCTCGTCGTCGGGGACGACCATGTCGTACGCGCGATCGGCGTCAACCACGCCATCCTGTTCACCGGCGGCGCCGCGCCCATCGCGACCATCTCGAGCGCCTCGTCGGTGAAGGACATCCGCGACGTGCTCGCGGCCAAGCCCGCGCCCATCCAGGCCAAGCTCCACGCGTATGTGAAGGAGAAGAGCGCCGAGGCGCACGCCGAGCTCTTCCTCACCAGCAACCTCTCGGTCCACCGCGATCCCGAGACGCTGACGACCGCCGCGATCATGGGCAACAACCACACGATCGCCACGTCCGACGAGGCGCGCGTCCCGGTCGTGGCGATGCTGTTCGGTGTGCAGCCCGGCCTGAAGGAGGACGTCGAGTTCAGGGTCATCGATCCGGACGACCACCCTGTCGCGAGCCTCCGGCGCACGCTCTCCGTTCCCCGGCACGAGCGCATCGGGTTCGTGAGCGCCGACCTCCGGTTCTGGGCCAAGGAGCCCGGGCGCTACGAGATCCTCGCGTTCAAGAAGGGGGTCCAGATCGGTCACACCGACGTCATCGTGAGGGATCCCGACGACGACTCGAGCCCTCTCGCCGACGAGGGCGGCGACGTGGACGGCGGCGATCCCAAGGTGAACGTCGTCGTCGCCCAGGCGGGCGTCGCGAACCCGCTCACCCTCCTCGGCATCCGCGCGGGGTGGAGCGAGTGGCGTTACCCGCGCCGCGTCGCGTTCACCTGGTTCGCCCGCGGCTCGCGCGGCTGGACGGGGCAGAACGTCGCGATCAGCTCGTTCGTGCTCGACGAGGCGGGTGTGATCGTCGGTCGCGGCGTCGGTTGCATCCGGCCGGAGCTGAGGCCCGAGATCACCTGGAGCTGCATGGGACAGGGCGGGACGCCGCTGCTCGGCGGCGCGGGGCGCTACGACATCGTGTTCGCCATCAACGACCGGCCGGTGGCCACGTGGCCGATGGAGGCCGTGGTCCGGGTGGACGGGCAGAACAGCGCGCTCGAGCGGTGGCTCGACGAGGTGAAGAAGGGCGGCGGCGTGCGAAAGCACGATCACGGGCAGCCCAAGGCGGCGCCCGAAAAGAGGCGGTAGGCGGACGTGGCCCGGGTGCGGCGCCGCCTCGAGCTGGTCGACCAACACCGCCCGGCGTACGTCGTGTGGGAGCTGACGCTCGCGTGCGACCAGCCCTGCACCCACTGTGGCTCCCGGGCGGGCGACGCGCGACCGAGCGAGCTGTCGACGGAAGAGGCGCTCGGCGTCGTGCGCGATCTCGCCGCGCTCGGCGCCGAGGAGGTGGCGCTCATCGGTGGCGAGGCCTACCTCCACCCCGGCTTCCTCGACGTCGTGCGGGCCATCGTGGCGGCGGGCATCCGGTGCACGATGACGACCGGCGGGCGCGGGATCGACGCGCCGCTCGCGCGATCGATCGCGGCCGCAGGTATCTACAGCGTCTCCGTCAGCGTCGACGGCCTCGAGCCCACCCACGACCTCATGCGCGCCCGGCGCGGCAGCTTCCGCGCGGCCACCGGCGCGCTCCGCCACCTGGCGGAGGCCGGCGTTGCGATCACGGCGAACACGAACTTCAACCGCCTCAACCTCGCCGAGGTCGAGGCGCTCTACGACACGCTGAGGGCGCTCGGGATCGAGAGCTGGCAGGTGCAGATCACCGCGCCGCTCGGTCGCGCGGCGGACCGGGCCGACCTCATCCTCCAGCCGTGGGATCTCCTGGAGCTCCTCCCGCGTATCGCCGCCGTCAAGCGCCGCGCGTTCGACGACGGCATCCTGGTGATGCCCGGCAACAACCTCGGGTCTTTCGGGCCCGAGGAGGCGCTCCTCCGATCGGTCACGCGCGACGGGACCGACCACTTCCAGGGGTGCCTCGCGGGGCGCTGGCTCATGGGCATCGAGTCCAGCGGCGACGTGAAGGGGTGCCCCTCGCTCCAGAGCGCGCACTACGTGGGCGGCAACCTGCGCACGCGCCCGCTGTCCGATATCTGGCGCGACGCGCCCGAGGTGGGCTTCACGCGCGCGCGAACGGTCGACGATCTGTGGGGCTTCTGCCGCACGTGTCCGTTCGCGGAGGTGTGCATGGGCGGATGTAGCTTCACGGCCCACTCGCTGCTCGGGAAGCCGGGCAACAACCCCTACTGCCACCACCGCGCGCGCACGCTCGCGCGCGAGGGCAGGCGTGAGCGGCTCGTTCCCGTGCGCGCGGCGCCTGGCACCCCCTTCGACAGCGCGCTCTTCGACGTCGTGATCGAGCCGATCGACGCGCCAGACCCTGCCCCGCGCCGCCCGCTCGAGCTCGTCCAGCTCCGCCGAGCGCGGCCTGATGTCAAATAATGAATTCAAACGATGTAGTCATTCGCATTTCGCTCGTTCAATGACGATTGTTTGACCCGGACCCGACGCCCGCCGATCGCAAAATACCGACAAAAACGGCGCGAAATGCTCGTTTCATCGAGCGGCTCGGAGAAACCTGTGGATAACCTTGTGGAAAAAATATTTGTTTGCCCATGCGTTTTTTTTCTTGCGAGGCAGGGCGACCTGTTGCATAAAACGCATCACGAAGTTCGCGGCACATCTCCCGCGAGCTCTCGATCGTAGAAGCCACCGGGGCGCTGCGGTCGGGGTCGGGGTTTCACGGGCAACACCCGTGGGGCACCGGACCTGACCGGTCCTTCCAGACCTGCTTGGGACGTCAATTCCAGGCGGGCGAGGAGGAAGAAAGGCGCTCGTACTCCAACCCCACCACGGCTTGCCGCGGCGGGGCGCTTGCAAGGCCCATCTCAAGCATGTCTCGCTCTGGACAGCGAGCATGTGGGCGGCGTGAGCGGGAGGCCGACCGGGGCGGCGCGCAGGAGCGATCCTTCGTGCCCGTCCTCGTCGCTTGTGGTGGAAGGCACCTCGGTGCTCTGGAAAGCGTCGCCCTTCGCGGGGCGCCGCCGGAAGGTGCACCTCGTCTGGCCTGCTCCACGCGTCGCATCATCTCCAAGTCGCGGCGCGAGAGACCATGCCAGAGACCCGGGTGTCCGGAGACCGCCAAGGAGGGGAACCTTCGTCGGCCATCGCCATGCGATGGCAACCTGCGTGCGTCCGACAAACCGGTCGCGCATACGGTGACGGGTCCTTCGCTTGGTCCTCCGACCTTCACGCCTTTTCGCCGGGCATTTGCCTGGCCGACCAGGCGGTGTCGCACACGTCAAGCCACCTTCCGTGCGCGTCGGCGAAAGCCGCCGGGCGGGGCAGGTGGGGAAAACGGGAGCGAGGCCGTCCGCTCGAAGGCGCGTCGCCCACACGCGCGGAGCACTCCCGAAAGGGGGTCGCACCGAGCGTCCGAGAAGAGGGTCGCGGCCCTCGTCCCGTGGGGATTCATGAGCTCGATCGGGTAATGCCCGTAAGTCGTGTGATTGCAGAAACGAACAGGCGGCATCTGGCCTCAAATAAGCCCGCGAAACGCACCTCGAAAAAGGTGGCAGGCGCGAGTGAACGGTGGCCTAGCCGGTCTCCTTTTCCCCGGGCAACCAGGGGCGAGGGCATCGGCGAAACGATGTCCGGATGCTCACTCTGCGGCGGTTCCGCCTCGGAGTTCAGCAGAGGTTCCAGGCCAGCGTGACAAGCGTTGGCTGGCGGTCGGCTCATCGAGAGGTGCGCCGGTCGCGTGCCCCGCGTATCGTCTCCCCTCTCGAGGTGGCGGCGGTTTCGACGGGAGCATGTGAAGGGTCCCTGTTCGCGGAAGGTGTCTCGGTTCGCCACAAGGCGTCCCCTTTTCACGAGGTGGCGCTGGCGGCGGGCTTGGCCGTCTCCCTCGTTTCGAGCTGCGCAGCCCTCCCGAAGGGGGTGGCGCAGAGTGGGTCGAGCGAAGGCTCCACCCCCTTGGGACGTAGGCGGGCCGGTGACGGAGGCATCAGAGGTTCGATCGCGCTGTCGCCGTGGGAACAACACGCCCACGCCTCCTGGGTCCCGGTTCGTCCGGCCCCGCGAGGATCTACGCTCCAGCGCAATCCACCGAAGCGTTCATCGTGGCGTGAAACCACGGTCTACCTCGGGTCCTCGCAAGAGGCGGCAAGTCATGCCCCAGAGCACGGCGGGTCGACATCCCGGGAACACACGAGATGCGGGTTTTCGTCATGACATGTCTGGATGGCAGAAGTCGGTCCGTGACATCCTGGCAGGCAACGCCCTCCGCGAAAGCGATGGGAAACGCGCCTGTCTAGCCCGAAGGAAGCCTCCCCCCCAGCTGACGCAGTGGGGCGAGCGCGGAGAGAGGGCGAATCGGTGTTGCTCGGCGGCGCTCTCGAGGCAACTCGAGACACGTCGACCTCTCAGGTGAGCGATCACCTGCGAGACGAGGCACGACGGAAGGCACTCAGGTCGCACGTACGCGCTACCCTAAAAAGTTGGCGTGTGGCGACGGCCTCTATCTCGCGGTCAACGGCCCCTCCCCCGTCCCTCACGGGATCTGCGGAGGATCGCCCAGCGATTCGGGTCGGCTTGGAGCCGAGCTCGGACGTGCCGCGGGACGAACACGAGTGTCAGAGGGCGGAGATACCCGGGTAACGGCTCGACAACGCTCCCAAAAAGGGCGACGGCGGGTCCGGCATCCTCGGCGCTGAAAAGGCGTCGGTGAGAGGTGCGCTGCGGGTGTGGTCGTCCGAAGCTGGCGATTCGCGAATAGCGACGCTGACCCCGCTTCCTCCCTATCCGCGCGAACGGATGGGTCGAAGGGCGGCATCCAACGGTGACGAGGATGCGTGCAGGCCGGAGAGCGGCCTCACGATTGTCCGATGGCTGGCTCCAGAGGCCAGACCGAGCGCGTAAAAGCACTCCCAGCGGAAAGCAACTTCTCTCGAGGGCGACCGGGTGACCGGCTTCGCCCTCGAGCTTTTTTGTGCGTGCGTCTGGGACGTCCACGCGGCCAGCCGGCCCGGCGTCCGATCCGTCGTGGGCTATCTGGCCAGGACGGCGATCGCGGCGGCGAGGGCGACCACCACGCCGACCCCGATGGCGATCATCTGGTAAGGCGGCGGCGCCTTGATGGGGGTGGAGGCGTCGTCCACGGCCGGCTTGCCCTTGCGCGCGTCGCTCTTTCCGTCGGCCGCGCGGTCGCTCTCGGCCCTCCGGCTCGGCTCCGCCCTCCGGCTCGGCTCCGCCTTGCGGGGCGGCTCCGTCTTGCGCGGCGGCTCCGCCTTGGCCGGCTCCGACCTGCCGGGCTTGGTGCTGGCGGGGGGGGGCGTGTCGCCGTCGTCGCCCGGGTCGTCCGTCTCCCCCTGGTCGGTCTTTCGGGGAGGCGGCCGGGTGGGGGCCTTCTTCTGGTCGGCCTCGGCCTTCTTCTCCTCGACGCGCCTGGCCTTCTGGCGCTGCTTGGCAAGCTCGCGCTTCTTCCGGCGGCGCTCGGCCTTGTCGTGGTCCTTCTTCTTGCGCGCGGCGTCGCGCTCCTCGCGGGACTTGTGCTGCGGGCGCTCGCTGGGGTCGGGGGGGAGGGAGCGCGTCTCCCGTCCACTGTCCGCCGACGGTCGTCCGCTGTCTGCCGACGGTCGTCCGCTGTCCGGCGTCGCCGGTCCACCATCCACCGTCCGCTGCCCGCGCGCAGATCCGGATTTCGGGAGCTCGGGCTTGGCCTCGGCCTTGGGCGGGGCGACCTTCGGGGGCTCGACCTTCGGGGGCTCGACCTTCGGGGGCTCGACCTTCGGGGGCTCGGCCTTCGGGGGCTCGGCCTTCGGGGGCTCGGCCTTCGGGGGCTCGGCCTTCGGGGCCTCGACCTTCGGGGGCTCGGCCTTCGGGGGCTCGGCCTTCGGGGGCTCGGCCTTCGGGGCCTCGACCTTCGGCGGCTCGAACCGGGGCCGGTCGACCCTGGCCCCGGCCGACTGCAGAGGTTCGGCCTTCGGAGGTTCGGCCCTGAGGAGGGTTGACGGCCTCGGCGGTTCGGGCTTGGCGGGCTGGAATCTGGGCAAGCTCGGCGGCTTCGGGGGCTCGGCCTTGGCGACCGCCGGCGGCTTCGGGGGCTCGGCCTTGGCGACCGCCGGCGGCTTCGGGGGCTCGGCCTTGGCGACCGCCGACGGCTTCGGGGGCTCGGCCTTGGCGACCGCCGGCGGCATCGGCGGTTCAGCCGCTCTGGCCCTCGGCAAGCTCGTCGGCTTCGAAGGCTTTTGCGGAGGCGCCAGGGGAAAGGCGGCCTCTACGCGAGCAGACGAGGGTGAGGGCGGCCTCGGAGCAGGGGGGCTGGGCGACGGTGCCGAGGGCTCGGTGGACGTCGGCGGCTGCCGCAGGGGGCGGGCCTCGGTGGCGGGCGTCGGTGGCGACGGCGGGAGCGGGAGCTGGAGCTGGGACGCCTTCGCGACCTGCGCGGGAGGCGCGATCTTCGCGATCCAGGCCTCCGGCTTGACGGAGACCCACCCGACGTCCCTCGCCGGCTCGGCCGCGAGCGGTGCGGCCTCTCGCTGCTTCGACTCGTCCTTCGTGGGGATCGTCGTCGGCTCGACGGCGAGCGGTGCCGCTTCCGGCTCCTTCGACTCGTCCTTGGTGGTGATCGTCGGGAGATCCCAGTCCTCCTCGAGCGCGTCGAGCAACGCGCGGTCGCCGTCGGGCGGATCTTTCCCGGAGGGATCCATTCAGGCGGACCATAGGAAATTACGTGAAAAATCGCAACTTCGCACGACGTCCTACCGATCCGGCCCGCAGCGAGCACGCGCGAGGAGGGCGTGGCAGAACAGCGCGAGCGCCGGCGGATGCTGCGCGAAGAACAGCGAGGGCTCGACCAGCTCGAGCTCCATGAGGACCAGGGATCCGTCGCTCTCCCGCGCGAGGTCCACGCGCGCGTACAGCGGCGGAGCGGGCTGGGTGGCGAGCACCCTGTGGGCCAGCGCACGCTCGTCCTCGGCGATCGGCATCACGGACACGGACTCCTCCTGGCCGGTGAAGCGCGGGCTCTTCCGGACCGCGTGCGTCGGCGTTCCCTCGATGCAGACGATCGCGCGCTCGCCCTCGCCGTCGACCGAGGCGACGTACGGCTGGACCATGACGTCCCGTTCGCGCGCGTGCACCGCGAGCTCGCCCCCCACGAGATCCGCGACCCGGTACGCGTGCGTCTCGAACGAACCCGCCGACACCCGCGGCTTGACGACGACCCTCGACCATCCGCGCCGCTGCACGATCTCGCGAAGCTCGGCCTCCGATCCGCGGGGGACGTGCTCCGTGGGCACGACGGGGATGCCTCGCTGCTCGAGCTCGCGGAGGTAAGCCTTGTCCGAGTTCCAGCGCACCGTGGCCGGGTCCGCGAACAGCCGCGTCCTCCGCGAGGTTCGCTCCGCCCAGGCCACGAAGCCCTCCCGGTCCAGGTGGTAGTTCCACGTGGACCGCAGCACGGCGACGTCGAATCGCGTGTAGTCTACATGAACATCGTCCCACGCGACGACCTCCGGCTCGGTCCCCCGCGCGCGCAGCGCGGCGACCAGGAGGGGCTCGTCCAGGTCGGGCTCGGGGAGGACGACGCAGCTGACGATCGCGATCCGGAGCATCCAGCGATGGGTACCGTGCCTCGCCAACCGCGCGTTTCGCAAGTATAATCCCACCTGCTTGTCTTCGCGTCCTCGCCACCCGGGCCTCCTCGCCGCCGCGCTCGCGCTCGCGCTGGCCTTCGCCGCGGGCAACGCCGACGCCTTCTGCCGGTCCGTCACGTGCCGCAGCACGGAGTCGAAGCCCTGCGCGACGGACGCGAACGGCTGCGGGACGAGCGGCCACAAGCTCTTCTGGAAGACCTCGTGCATCCAGTTCAACCTCCACAAGGCCGGCACGCAGCAGGTGGCCATCGAGCTGGCCCGCAAGGCCGTGACGAGGTCGTTCCAGGCCTGGAGCGCCGTCGACTGCGGCGGCGGCAAGCAGGCCACCATGACGTTCTCCCCCGGCGAGGACGTGAGCTGCAGGGTCAGCCAGTACAACAGCAAGGCGCCGAACGTGAACGTGATCTTCTTCCAGGACGACAACTGGAAGTACCGGGGCGTGGACGGCACGCTCGCCAAGACGAGCGTCACGTACAACGACGACACGGGAGAGATCTACGACGCCGACATCGAGGTCAACAGCGCGAACAACCTCGTCACCGTCACGGACGACGCCGCGGCGACCAAGTACGATCTCCAGGCGATCCTCACCCACGAGGTCGGCCACTTCATCGGGATCGCGCACACGCAGGACGCGTCGGCGACGATGTTCCCCAGCTATTCGCCTGGATCCGTCACCCAGCGCGTGCTCGCGCCCGACGACAAGAAGGCGGTCTGCGCGGCGTACCCGCCCGATCGCGTCGCGACGTGCGATCCCACACCGCGCGGCGGCTTCTCGGGGACCTGCACGGAAACGGGCGGCGCTGGCTCGTCCTCGTCGTCCTCTTCTTCCGGCTGCGCGGTCGCGCCCGAAGCCGAGGCGAGCCGGGACGCGTCCGGAGGTACGACCATCCCGTTCGTGCTCGGGGCGCTCGGGCTCGGTTGGCTCGTCCGCCCGCGATCCAGGAAGCGTGAGCCCGCCTCGACTGCAAGGGAGACCGTCCGATGAAGCCCGCCCTCCGCGCCATGAACCTCCTCGCCGCCATCTTCCCCCCCGTCGCAGCGCTGGCCCTCGCGGGCGGCCTCGCGGCCTCGTGCGCGTCCACGGCGGCGGCTCCGCCGTCGAACGACCGCATCTGCACGCCGGGCAACTTCGTGGTGTGCCTGTGCGCCGACGCGGTGACGCAGGGGACCAAGCTGTGCCACACCGACGGGAAGTCGTTCGGCACCTGCCTCCTCGCAAACGAGAAGCCGTGCCCCGCGGGGGAGCTCGTGGACGCAGGCGCGGCCGTCGACGGCGGCTTCAACCTGGCGGACAAGTGCACCGGTGTGTCGGTGGCCGTCGACGCCAACAAGGACAAGACGCTCGAGGGCGACACCACGCCCGCCGTCGACGACTACGAGGGCAAGGCGGGCGCGTGCGCCGTCGGCAAGCAGAGCCCCGACGACGTGTACGAGCTGCTCCCGACGGCGAGCGGGCCGCTCACCGCCACCGTGAAGGGCGCGGGCGGGTTCGATCCGACGATCTACCTCCGCGCGAGCTGCGCCGACACGGCCTCCCAGCTCGCGTGCAGCGAGACGACGGGCCCGAACGGCACCGAGACGGTGAGCACCAACGTGATCACCGCGCAGAAGTACTACCTCGTCGTCGATGGCAAGACGGGCAGCAAGGGCAAGTACTCGCTCACCCTGTCGCTCAAGAGCGGGACCTTCTGCGGCGACGGCAAGGTCCAGGCGGGCGAGGCCTGCGATGACGGGAACAAGACCGCGGACGACGGGTGCTCGAACGACTGCCAGAGCTTCACCGGCGATCCGCCGTCGATGAACGGGTGCCCCGGGCACCCGGTCGACGTCTGGCCGGGGAAGGTCGTGACGGGGACGGGGAGCAACACGGCCGGCGCGAACACGTTCACCAACGGCGACGGCACGTGCACCAAGGCGGGCAACAACGGCGCGCCGGAGCACGTGTACGCGGTCACCGCGCACAAGAACGGCACGATGGTCGTCACGCTCACGGGCGCCTCGTTCACGAGCGGGCATCCGATGATCCTCGTGCGCCGGACGTGCACCGATCCCAACTCGTGGGAGGAGCCGCCCGTGAACACGTGCTCTCAGCCCGGAGATCCCATCAGGATGTGCGCGAACTGCAACGGCGTCGGCCCGCCGAGCGACGAGAAGGCCGCGTTCCCCGTCGTCGACGGCACGACGTACACCGTGGCGGCCAGCGGGGCGCTGCTCGGCAAGGGGACGTACACGCTGAGCTTCGAGATCAAGTGATGAAGCCGATGTCTTCTCGCGCGGCGGTGGTCCTCTCCGTGCTCGGCGCCGTGGTCGCGTGCTCCTCGTCCCCGACGAAGAGCACGACACCCTGCAAGCCGAAGCTGACGGTCCTCTGCAAGTGCCAGGACGGCAGCGAGGGCCAGCAGACCTGCGAGGACGACGGCAGCAAGTTCAGCCCGTGCGATCCGTGCATACCGCCTGATCCGCTCCCGGACGCCGGCGTCGATCCCATCGACGCGGCCGACTCGGGACCGCCCGGCTGCGGCGACGGGATCGTCCAGGAACCGGAGCAGTGCGACGACAAGAACAAGACCTCGGGCGACGGGTGCAGCGCCAAGTGCGTGCTCGACGGGAACCCGGACTCGGCGCGCGCGTGTCCGGGCATGCAGGTGCACGTCTGGGACTCCGTGGTCGAGTACTCGGGGACCACGACCGTGTACGCGCAGACCTTCCGGGCGAGCCCCTCGTGCGGGGTCGACGGCGGGGCGACGTCGTCGGGCTCGACGTCCCCCGACCGCGTCTTCAAGGTGACGCCGCACCGCCCCGGCACGCTCAAGGTCGAGACGCTGAACGCGACCTTCGACACGATGATCTACGCGGCCGAGACCTGCGCCCCCGATCTCGTCCACAAGGGCTGGTGCGCCAACGCGAAGGCGGGGAACGCCGGTGAGGTCCTCACCTTCCCCGTGTCGAGCGAGATCGCCTACTTCGTCGTCGTGGACGGGGGCGCCATCACCGTGCAGGGCAACTTCACCATCCGGTTCTCGGTCTTCTGACGCGCCGCGCGCGCCGCGTGCTAGACAGCCCGCGTGAAGTTCGTCGATTCGGTCGAGATCAGGGCGATCGCCGGGAGCGGCGGGAACGGCGCGGTCGCCTTCCTGCGCGAGAAGTTCGTGCCGTTCGGCGGGCCGTCCGGCGGCGACGGCGGCAAGGGCGGCGACGTCGTCCTCGAGACGGATCCGGGCAAGTCGTCCCTCCTCGACCTGACCCACGAGAAGGTCCTGCGCGGCACGGCCGGCGAGAACGGACAGGGCAAGGACTGCTACGGCCGCGCGGGAAAGCCGTACGTCTGCCGGGTGCCGGTGGGCACGCAGGTCTTCGACGCGCTCACGGGCGAGCTCGTCGCCGACCTCTCGCGCGACGACGCGCGCTTCGTCGCCGCAGCGGGAGGCCGCGGCGGCCGGGGTAACATCCACTTCGCGACCGCAACCGACCGCGCGCCGCGACGCGCCGAGCCCGGACAGCCCGGCCAGGAGCGCGCCCTCCGGCTCGAGCTCAAGGTGATGGCGGACGTCGGGCTTCTGGGCTTCCCGAACGTGGGAAAATCGACCTTCATCCGCGCGTGCTCCGGCGCGCGCCCGAAGGTGGCGGACTATCCGTTCACGACGCTCATACCCCACCTCGGCGTCGTGAGACTGGACGACGAGCGGAGCTTCGTCCTCGCCGACATCCCGGGCCTCATCCCGGGCGCCGCCGACGGCGCCGGCCTCGGCGTGCGCTTCCTGAAGCACGTGGAGCGGACGCGCGCGCTCCTCCACCTCGTCACGGTCGACCCCGGCGAGGATCGCGATCCGGTCGCCGACCACGCGCGGCTCATGCGGGAGCTGCGGCGGTTCGATCCAGCGCTCGCGAAGCGGCCGCAGATCGTCGCGATGTCGAAGGGCGATCTCCCGGACGTGCAGGAGGCGTATCGACGCGTGAAGCCCCTCTTCGCGAAGAAGAAGATCCGGCTCCGACTCCTCTCGGCCGCGACCCACGAGGGTGTCGCCGCCGTGCTCGCCGATCTCGCGAAGCTGGTCGAGAAGGAGCGAGCCCTCCAGAAGCGAGCGCGCCCGGCGGACAGGCCCTCGCGTGCGAGGGGCCCGAAGGGCGCGTGAGCGACGCGACGGAGGCGCCGACCCCGCGCAGGCTCGCGCAGGCGCGACGTGAGGGGGACGGGGGCGCCACCTCGGCCGCCTCCCACGCCGCCGCGCTCGTGACCGTCGCGCTGCTCCTGCCCGCCGCCGTCGTCACCCTCGCGGAGACGACGAACCGGGGGCTCCGCGATGCCTTCGCGGCGATCGCGGCGCCTGCGCCGAGGGTCGTCTTCGAGGCCGCCACGCTCGCGAAGCCCCTCCTCGCCGTGTCGGCCCCCTTGCTCGTGGCCGTGGCCGTGACGAGCCTCATGGCGACGCTCACGCAGACGGGAGGCCGCGTCGCCGTGGCCAGGCTCGCCCCGCGCATGTCGCGGCTCTCGCCCGCCGGGGGGGCCCGCCGGTTCTTCTCGGCGTCGAGGCTCCTCGGGGCGGCGCGCGCCGTGACGGCGAGCGTCGTCGTCGGCGCGATCGCGTGGCTCACCTTGCACGATCACGCCGCGGACCTCGCGCGATCGGCGGGCGAGCCCCGATACGCGTGGGCCCTCGGCCTCTCGCTCGGGGGCGCCGTGCTCCTCCGCGGCGCGGCGGCCGCGGTCGCCCTGGGTGTCGTCGACCTCGCGGTGACGAGGTGGGCGTGGATGAACCGGCTCAGGATGACGCGCGAGGCGGTACGGCGCGACCTCCGGGAGGCGGAGGGAGACCCCGATGTCCGGACCGCGCGGCGCAGGGCACACGCGGATCTCCTGCGGGGCGCGCGGCTGGCGGACGTGGCCGCCGCGAGCCTCCTCGTCACCGGGCGCTCGGGTGCGTGCGCGCTCGCGTACGAAGGCGACGACGCGGGCGCGGCGCCCCTCGTCGTGGCGTCCGGCGTCGCGTCGGAGCTCGAGCGCGTCGCGAGGGAGCGCGGCGTGCCCATCGTGGCGGACGACGCCCTCGCGCGCGTGCTCCTGGGACTCGAGATCGGTCAGGAGATTCCGGAGTCGCTCTACGAGGACGTCGCCCTCGCCTTCCGCGACGCGCGCGGGTGAGTCACACCGCCGAGCGCAGCCGCTGGGCCTCCTCCCCGCGCGACACGCCGGCGAAGAGCTTCGAGAGGAACACGAGGCTCGCCTGAATGCCGCGACGGTCGCCCCGCTCCCTCGCTCGCGCGAGGGCATCGAGGCCCTCGAGGAGCGCGTCGTCGGGGCGGCCGGCCGCGGCCAGGGCCACCGCCAGTGCGAGAGACGTCTGGCAGCGCAGCGCCACGTCCTCGGGACCGAGCCCCTGGCGCGCCTTCCTCAGCACGCGCAACGCGTCGCCGATCTCGCCGCGGTTCAGACGGGCCATCGCCTGCATCCGGTCCGCGAACAGGCGCTTCTCGCCCGTCGCGCTGAGGCCGTCGAGCCACTTCTCGAGCCCGGTCGTGTCCTCGGACAGGAGGGCGTTCTTCGCCAGCTCGGAGAGGCGCTGCACGAGCCCCACCTCGCCGACGCTCGAGGGCGAGGCCGTCCAGTCCTTCGGGGCGATGACCTCCAGTGGCACGGCCTGCTCCACGGTGGGCGGCTCGGACTCAGGATCCCCCGCCCGGCCCGCGTCTCGCGTGGACGCGGGCGGCGACGCGATTCTCGGCCCGGTCGACGCGCTCGAGGGCTCCCCCCGGTCCGTCGTGGGGGGAATGGTGAACAGGTCGACCTTCGTGTCCGCGGCGGAGACCGTGGACGCGAGCTGCGCGCGCGTGCGCACCTCGCACGTCGGATCCTCGCGGCGAGCGAACGCCAGGAGCGACGACGCTGCCTGCTCGAGCCCGAGCCGCTGCGCCTCGACCGCCGCGCCGAGGGCGAGCCGCGACGCGCGCGCGCTGTCGCCCGCCCCCGCCGCGTGCCACGCGGCCTCGGCCTTGCCGAGAGGTCCCTCGCGCTCCTCGAGCTCGTCGCAGATCGCGCGGTGGATGGCCTGTCGGGTCCCGTCGTCGAGGATCTCCGACAGCGTGTCCCTGTGCGTGCGCGACGGGAGCCCCACCCAGTCGACCTGCGGTGTGTCGAGCCAGCGGGCGCGTGAGAGGTCGGCGACGAGCCCGTCGGAGGTCGCGTCGGGATCCGCCCGCTGGAGGACGCGGAAGAGGCGCGAGGTCGACGTCTCGCCCCCGAGGAGCGCGACGGCGCACAGGAGGACCTTCGCGTGCACCGGGAGGTCCAGCGCGCGCTCCGCGATCCAGTGCGTCGCGGGGTGAGGCTTACCCTTGCCCGAAGCGCGCGTCCTCGGCTCCGCGCGATCCGTGTACCATGCAATTTTCCCGGTCGCGGTGCCGTGCGCGATGGCCTCGACGATCCCGAGCGGCGCGTAGGAGCCGAGCCGCGCGAAGCGAGCGCAGCCCTTCGCGTCGAGGAGCCCGCCCGTGGCCGCCTTAGCGAGCTCCTCGGCGCTCTCGCGGGTCATGGGCCGGAGCTCGATCTCCGGCCCCGCCTCGAGGTGCGCCACGGCCGCCGGAGGTGACGTCGTCGCGTCCAGTCTCACGACGAAGCCGAAGGCCCGCTCGGCGCCCTTGATCGCCCCCGCACACGCTTCGAGGCTCGCGACGTCCACATCCTGGGCATCGTCGACGAGGAGCGTGCCCGACGACGCCGCCTTCTTCGGCCAGAGGAAGGCGGTGATGATCTTCGACGCGACCGGGATGGGGATCCCCTCGCCCCGGACGAGCTGCTCGACCTCGCGCGCCAGCTCGAGGAGGAACGGGTCCACCTCGTCGGACGCCGCGCGGGCGATGGCGCGTCGGAGCGCGCCGAGCGGCTCCATCCCGCTGCCGGAGGGCGACAGCACGAGGGCATGAGAGGGTCGCACCGACCCGGCGACCTCGCGGAGGAACCGGGTGCCTCCGAGCCCCGGATCGGCGCGGAGCACGGACAGCGTCCCTGGCATCCAGAGGATCGCCTTCGGATCCTCGACGGTCACGAGCGCAGGCGTCTTCAGCTTGGCGACACGGTTCTCGGCGTCGCGTCGCCACGGCTGCAGCGTGTCCAGGAGCGCGCCGTGGACCTGGACGCCGCTCCTCCGCGCGTGGACTTTCCTCAGCGTGAGGAGGCGGTTCGCCTTGTACGCGCGGAGGCTGTCCCCGACGACGACATCCCCCGGCCCGCCGAGCTCGGACAGCGCCTCGGCGGCGACCAGGGCGAGCCCCCACGAGAGCTCTCCGTACGCGCCTTCCTCCGACACCGGACCGAGCTCCCCCTGCGCGACACCGCAAGCGTAGGGCTCCTCCCCCGGGAACGTCTCCTCGCCCGGCGAGCGGGCGAGGCCGATGATGTCCTCGAACGACTCCGGGGCGAGCGAGAACGAGACGACGCTGCCGCCCCAAGCCACGAGCGCGCCGCCCCGCGCCTCGACCCGCGCGATGAGCGCCCTTGCGCGCTCCACGTGCCCCCGCCGGACGAGCTCCGACGCGGGCCGCAACCCGAGTCGAAACGACGCGATGATCCTCTCGGCCAAGTGGGGCTCTTGCCGCGCTACACGCGGATGCGCTTCTTCAGGGCGGCGAGCTCGTCGTCCAGGTCGCTCGGGGTCTTGCCCTCCCCGCCGCCCTTCATGTCGCGCTCGAGGTCGCGGAACTTCGCCTCGAGGTCCTCGCCGCGGCGACCCTTGCCGAGCGCCTCCTCGACCTCGTTCATGGCGAGGCCCTCCTGCTCCCGGCCCTCGATCTTCTCCTCCATCTGACGGAAGTTGTCGAACGCCGACGACCCAGCCTTGCTCCCGAGGTCCGTCGACCCTGCGCGGGCCTGCTGCGCGCGGCTGATGATGGTGCCCTTGCGCATCTTCAGCTCCTCGAGCTTGTCCTCCATGCGGTCGAGCTCCTGCTTCATCTTGAGGGCGGTGTCGCGCTGCTCGACGCGCGCCGTCTCGGCGGACTCGAGCTCCTGGTTGACGCGCTTCTTCTGCTTGAGGGCGTCACGGGCGAGCGCCTCGTCGTCGCTCTTGAGGGCGAGCTCGGCGCGCTTCTCCCACTTCTCGGCCTCGGCGCGGAGATCGTCGGCCTTCTTCTTCAGCATCTTCTCCGCGGCGATGGCCGAGATGACGTCCTGCCGGCCCTCCTTGAGCTGCGCGGCCATCTCCTCGAGGTTGAGCTCGACCAGCTTCTTGTCGTCCTCCGCCTTGTCGAGCATCGAGTTGACGTTGCTCGAGATCACCTTGCCCATGCGGTCGAAAATGCCCATCGCCGAACCTCCAGACGCGACCCTCGGCCGTGCGCCAGGCTTCACTGTAACCCCGCCAAAGTGGTCGCGTAATGGCGAAAAGCGACGGGCGGCACCCCGTCGCGCTTTTCCGCCGGTGCCCTCCGACGTCGAAATCCGGTGCGGTTTCGCATACTCTCACGTCATGGCGACGTGCAAGGAATGCGACAACGAGGTGGACGCCCTCGTCACCGTCAAGGTCGGGACCAAGAAGCGGAAGATGTGCGAGGACTGCGCGGATCGCCTGCGCGAGGCCGGCGAGATCGCCGAGGCGAGCGAGGCCATCGTGCAGGACATGATGGGGTTCAAGGGCCGCCGCTGACGCCCGCCCGGCGCGCGCGCCGCGTCAGCGGTTCATGATGTGGACCGCGTGCCCGAGCCCCGCCATCGCCGCCTCCATCATGCCCTCGCCCAGCGTCGGGTGCGGATGGATCGTGAGCCCCAGATCCTCCAGGAACGCGTGCATCTCGAGCGCGAGCGCGCCCTCGCTGATGAGGTCGCTCGCCTCCGCGCCCACGATGTGGATGCCCAGGATCTCGTGGGTCTTCTTGTCGGCGACGATCTTGAAGAAGCCGTCCGTCTCGTTCACGGCCATGGCGCGCCCGAGCGCGGCGAAGGGGAACTTCCCGACGCGCACGTCGAGGCCCTTCTTCTTCGCCTCCTCCTCGGTCAGGCCCACGACGGCGATCTCTGGATCGGTGAAGATCGCTCCCGGGATGCCGACCCAGTCCTTCGCCGCCTTGTGCCCGGCGATGACCTCCGCCACGACCTCGCCCTCCTTGGACGCCTTGTGCGCGAGCATCGGGAGGCCCGAGACGTCGCCGATCGCGTAGATACCCTCGACGTTGGTGCGACCGTGGACGTCCGCCGGGATGAAGCCACGCTCGACCTTCACGCCGACCTCCTCGAGACCGAGGCCCGCACCGTTCGGCCGCATGCCCACGGCGACCAGCACGCAGTCGGTGACCACCGTGTCGAACTTGCCCTCGCCCATGTCGACCTTGACGGCGAGCGAGCCGTCCGCGTTCGTCTCGTAGCTCGCGGCCTTCGCGCGCTTCAGGATGCGCGCGCCGTTCTTGACGAGCTTCTTCTCGACGACGGCGGTGAGCTCGGGATCGGTGCCGGGGAGGAGCGACGGCGTCGCCTCGACGACGGTGATCTCCGATCCGAGCTTCTGATACACGCAGCCGAGCTCGAGACCGATGACACCGCCCCCGATGACGAGCATGCGCTTCGGCACCTCGCGCAGGCTCACGGCCTCCTTCGCTCCGATCACCTTCTTCCCGTCGAACTTGAACGCGGGGAGCTCGATCGTCGTCGATCCGGTCGCGATGACGATGGCGCGCGCCTCGATCGTCTCGGTGGCGCCCTCGCGGGTCTTCACGGTCACGGTGTTCTTGCCGGTGACCCTCGCCTCGCCCACGACGAGATCCACCTTGTTGCCCTTGAAGAGCCCGCGGATCCCGCCCGTGAGCTTCTTCACGATGCCGTTCTTCCAGTCCTGCATCCGGTCGACGTCGATGCGGACGTTGTCGCAGACGAGGCCCATGGACGCGCCGTGCTTCGCCTTCTCGTAGGTGTGGCTGGCCGCGATGAGCGCCTTGGACGGAACGCAACCCCAGTTGAGGCACACGCCGCCGACCTCGTCCTTCTCGACGCAGACCACCTTCTGCCCGAGCTGGCCGAGGCGGATCGAGCACACGTAGCCGCCCGGACCTCCGCCGATCACCACCGCGTCCACCGTTCGCGTCGCCATGTTCGAAGTCCTTCCGGAGTGTCAGTGCGTGGGGGCGAGGGGCAGCCGCTGCAAGAGCGCCTCTTGCTCCACGAGGTTCCACGTGGGCTCGCTGTAGACGTCGCTGAAGAGGGACCCCCGCGGCGGGGGCGGCAGCTCCTCGACGGCCTTCACGGCGTCGATCACCTCTCGCGAGAGCTCCTCGTCGAGCGCCTTGTCGGCCACGTCGTCGAGCCAGCCCATCGCGACGAGATGGCGGCGGAGGCGGAGCTCGGGGTCCTTCTTCTTCCACTCGGCGACCTCCGCCTCGGAGCGGTAGCGCGTGGGATCGTCGCTCGTCGAGTGGGCGCCGATGCGGTAGGTGAGCGCCTCCACGAACGTCGGCCCTTCCCCTCCACGCGCGCGGCGCACCGCGTCGCCGACGACCTTGTAGACCGCGAGGAGATCGTTCCCGTCGACGCGCACGGCGGGCATCGCGTACGCGCGGGCCTTCAACGCGATCGTGCGCGAGGCGGTCTGGCGTGACGTGGGCACGCTGATCGACCAGTGGTTGTTCTGGCAGATGAGCACGCACGGCACGTGAAAAACAGCCGCGAAGTTCATCGCCGAGTGGAAATCGGGCTGGCTGGTGGCGCCATCCCCCATGAAGCCGAGGGTCACGTGAGGATCCCTGCGGAGCTTCATCGCCCACGCCGTGCCGACGGCCTGGGTGATCTGGGGGCCGATGTTCGACGACCAGCTCACCTGGTTCACCTCGCGGCCCGAATGGTGGCTGGGCATCTGCCGCCCCTTGAGGACGTCACCCGAGTTGCCGAAGACCTGGGCCACGAACTTCGAGAGCGGGAAGCCGCGCACGAGCATGATGCTCTGCTCGCGGAGCGCCGGGTACACCCAGTCGCCCGCGTCGAGCACGAGCCCCGTGGCGATGGGCACGGCCTCCTGCCCGGTGCACGCGCCGTAGAAGCCGACGCGGCCCTGACGCTGCAGGAGGATCATGCGCGCGTCGAGGATGCGGAGCCGCCGCATCTCCCGGTAGGCGCGGAGGAGCGTCTCGCGTGGGATCCCCGGGTCGGTGGCCGGGTCGGCGGTGCCGTCCTCCCGGAGGACCTTGAACAGCGCTACGTCGGGATCGGAGTCTCTCGGCTCGTGCGCCACGTGGGTCCTCTTAGTACAACCACCCGACCCCCACAACACCACGTCGTTCACGCGCGCACGCAGACCTCACCCTCCCGGCCTCCCTCGCCCTGAAGCCCTCGCACGTCACCGACAGATCGACAGCCACACGGGGAAGTCGGCCGCGCTCAGGTTCCCCGTGCACGACTCCCCGGCGGGGCACCCACCCTTGCCGGGGGCCGTGCCGAGGCCGCCCGCGTCGTAATCGCCGGGCAGCGCCGTGAGCGGCTTGTGGCAGAGCCAGAGACACTCGTTGCCGCCGTCGCTCTTCAGGAAGCACATCGTCCCGTCGATGCACCCGTTGCCGCACGGCTGGTGCGCGAGGGCGGGCGGCGGGTTGAAGATGGGCTCGCACGTCGACGTGCCGACCTTGTCTTGCACGGTGCACGCCGTGTTGGGGCTCTTGCAAGGCTCGAGACCGAAGACCTTGCAGCGCTCCTTGTAGGAGCACACCTGGTAGGCGGGCTTGCCGCCGACGGTCACGTTCACCTCGCACGCGCCAGCGATGCCCTCCGGCACGCTCACGCCACACGCCGCGTTGTCGCCGGGGCAGCAGTGCGGCGAACATCGTCCCGACTTCCTGCCCGCGCCCGCGTCTGGCCCGCAGGGGGCGCCGATGCACTCGAGCCCTGGCAGGCAGGGGTTCGCCGTGTCCGAAGGGCAGCACTCGCGGCCCAGCGGGAGCTGTTGCGACTGCTGGGCGGCGACGCACCGGGTCGACAGCGTGCCCCCGACGCCGGACGTGACGACGCACTCCTGCGGCACGCCGCCCTTGTCCGGACAGTCCTGCAGCACGAGATCGCACGGACCGGTGGCGGGGCTACATCCGCCGCCCTCGCGCTTGACACCGGCGTCGGCCGGCGGCGGCGCGCCCTGGTCCTTGTCGCTCGCGTCGGCGCCGGGTGTCGTCGTCGCGTCGGCGCCCGCCTCGGCCGGGGCCGAAAGGGGCGTGCTCGACGGGCTCGAGCACGCCAGGCCGATGAGGCCGGCCGCGAACGAGCTCGACAGCGCGGTAAGGATCAGGGTCCGGTGGTTCATCACTTGATTGTAGAATGAACCCACCCCCGACGCCCCCATTTGTCAACGCTGGGGCGGCTTGAGGTACAGGTTCGGCACGCGAGGGCTGTCGTCGGTTGCAGCCGCGCCCGAGGCGGACGCTCCCGGCTGCGCGCTCGATGCCGTCACGGGCGTGGTCACGCTGTTGGGCTTCGGGATGTCGACGGGCGCCTTCGTCTCCTCGCAGCCCGAGCACCCTGCGAGGAGCAGCGTACCCAGGCCCGCGAGGAGGTGGATGGCCTTCACGTGACTCAGCCGCCGTCGGTCGGCGGGCCGCAGAGGTAGTTGATCGTCTTGGGGAAGCTCGACGCGAAGTCGGTGCCGCGGCAGACCGCGTCGGCCGCCGCCTTGCCGGCGGTGAGCGCGTCCGTGCACGCCTTCTCCTGCACGAAGTCCTTGCACGCGTCGGCGGCGGAGGTCTTCTGGCACTCCGCGAGGGACGCCTGGTCCTCGCACGCTCCGCAGGTCTCACCCTGACAGAGCAGCGAGTTCGACGCCTTGACCGTGCACTGCGGCTGCTTCAGCACGAGGTAGCTGCAGAGGTTGATGTTGAGGAACGTCCACTTGTCCGTCAGCACCAGGCCGGGGAGGTTCAGGTTGAGGCCACCGTCGCCGTAGTTCCCGCCGACCATGCAGCTCATGCAGTTCTTGTTGGCGGCGTTGTCCGAGTACGCCTTGCACTTCGTGGCGTCGGCCGTCTTGTCGATGCAGTCGGCGAAGAAGCCCGTGACCTGGGCGGGGGTGCAGACGTTCTGCCCCGCGGCGCCGGTGGTCGCCTTGTAGGACGCGGCCTGCGTCGGGTCGTAGCAGGTGTTGGGACCCGAATCGACGTTGCTCGGGCCGGTGTCGGCCGCCGTCGTCTTCGCGTCGACCTTGCTACCGCCCGAGTCCGTCACGGTCGTGGTCGTTCCCGCGTCCGTGTCGGTCACGGTGACCGTGCTGCTGCAACCCGCAAACGCTGTGACACCGGCGAGGCCGCCGAGGCCGATCACCGAGACGAATCCAATCAACTTCTTCAGCATGATCCTGGCCTCCTTGGACGAAACGACTGCCGATCTCCCGAACGGCAACAACGAAAAGCGCGCGCACCGTAGCTTTCCACTCGTTCTCCGTCAATCGCAATTCACCGACCGCGACGACGGAGAGCCCTCAACCCTGCGCTTGCACGCACGCGCACGGCGGGAGCCCTCGATCCTGAATCCTGAATCCTGAATCTCTGCTGCCCCTCCGACAGGCCTGTCATGGCGACGGGCGCGGGGTGCGCATTTCCTAACGGCGGCCCCCTCCTTTTCGCCCTCGAAAACGTGTCCTGAGAGCGAACCTGGAGGAAAATTGCCGCTGGATCGTAGCGGCGAGCCTCGAACTGTGACTTCCTGGTGACTGCACCCCCGGCAAGAAGGTTAGGAAAGGGAGCCGCGAGCGCGGCCCGTTTGTATTGACATCTTTCCCAAGCAACCGCCATGCCCGCAGGCGATCTTCATCCCGGAGCAGGACCCAGCGCCCGGAGCGCCTCGCTCGCGACGTCAGTGTCGGTTCCCCCGAGCAGGGCCTCGAGGTGCGCCCGCGCCTCGGCTACCCGCGCCCGCCCTACGCCCACGATGGCCGCGCGACGCTGCTCCGCGTCACGAGAGGAGAGGCCCGCGAGGAGGGTGCGCCTGCCCTTCTCGTGGCCCAGCGCGGCAAGCGCGATCGTCGCCGAGAACGAGCAGGTCTCCCGGACGAGACGACCGAGGCCGAAGGCGCGGCGCTCGAGCGCCGGGATCGCCTCGGCGAGGCCCAGGATCCCCACGAGCTCGACCGCCGCCTGCTCCTCTTCCCGCCCGGGAGGCGATCCCGGCCACGCGCGATGGACGGCACGGAGGAGGACGGGGTGCGCCTCGGCCCGGCCGCGCTTCGCCGCGAGGATCGCCGCCGCGAGCGAGACATCCGGGTTGTCGTCACGGATGAGCGCACAAGCGCGCTCGACGAGCGCATCGGAGGGTGCCGTGCCCTCGTCGTGGCGCTGCTCGGCGGAGCGGAGGGCGATGTGCACGACGGCGCGGTCGTCGTCGGAGAGCGCGCGGAGGAGGGCGCGATCGTTCGCCTCCGCGTCGGAGGACACCCGGGTGAACGCGATGACCGCCTGGTAGCGGACGTCCGGTCGGGGATCCCTGAGCGCGTGCTCGAGCCGCGGTAGCGCGCGCGGGTCCGCGAGCTCCCCGAGCGCCGAGATCGCCATCTGCCGCACGAGCCCGTCGTCGTCGGAGCTCAGGAGGAGGAGCCTGGGCACCGCCTCGGTGACACCCAGATCGGCCACCGCGACCGCAGCGGCGGCGCGCACGTCCGAGGAGGCGTCGGCGAGGAGGGGAGGCACCGCGAGCGCGGCGCGGGCGTGGAGATCGGGCCCGGTCCGGGCGTGGCGCACCACGTCGCCGATGGCCGCAGCGCGCACGTCCGGGCGTTCGGACGCGAGATCGCGGAAGCTGGCCTCGATGTTCCTCGGCAGCGGCGGGAAGAGCACGGCGGGCTCGTAGCACGCCGCGACCGTTTTCCGTCGCGCTAGATCAGTCGCGCGACAGGGCGCGACCGGCGGTCATGAGCGAGACGCTCGTGACGAACACGCTCACCGAGGCGATCGCGAGGACGTGCGGCGCGCGAAGCATCGACAGGACGCCCATGTCGAGGAGGGCCCCGACCGACACGCCGTCGCCCGTCCCGAAGCCCACGAACGCCAGCGCGGCCTCTCCCACGACGAGCGCGGCACCGGAGGCGCCCAGCTGCACGGCCGACACGCGCGCGACGTGCGGGAGGACGTGGCGGAACAGGATCGCCGGCGGCCCCAGGCCGAGCGCCTTCGCGGCCTCGATGAACGCCGCGCCGCGGAGCACGCGCGTCTCGGCGAGCGCGAGCCGCGCGAAGGGCACCCACGCGGTCAGCATGAACACCACGCCCAGGTGGACCCGCGTGGGCGCGCGCACCGTGGAGAGCACCGTGACGGCCAGGAGGAACGAGGGGAACGCCTGCAGCAGATCGCAGGCGCGCCCGATCACGCGCTCCGGCAGGCCCCGCGCGAGCGCAGCGCCCGCGCCGAGCGGCGCACCGACGACGAGCGCCAGCACGGACACCACGCCGGCGAGCGCGAGGCTCCCGAGCTCCGCGTGCGCGAGGAACGTCGCGAGATCGATGCCTCCCTCTCCGCAGCCGAGCCAGTGCGCACGGCCTGGCGCGGCGAACGCGCGCTCGGGCACGAGGCGGGAGGGCGACGCGCCAGACGTGGCGCGCACGATCGTCGACGCGATCACGAGGATCGCGAGCGGGACGAGGCGCAGCAGCCGGCCCGAGACCGGGCTCACGCGCGCACCCTGGGGTCGAACGCCGCGTGGAGGATGGAGGCGGCCGTCTGCGTGAGGACGAAGAGCGCCGCCGACGCGATCACGGCCGCCTCCAGCACCGGCAGATCCCGCGACGCGTACGCCTCGAGCACGAGCGATCCCAGGCCGGCGCGCTCGAACAGCCGCTCCAGGACCACGGCGCCGCCGAGCAGCGCACCGAGCTGTGTGGCGATCACGGTGAGGATCGGCCCACCCGCGACCGGGAGCGCGTGCAGGATCCACACCGCCGCGGGCCCCCTCCCCTTCGCGCGCGCCACCGTGAGGAACTGCGCGCGTCCCACGTCCGCGAGCGCCGCGCGTCCGAGTCGCGCGAGCTGCGCGCCGAGAGGAACGGCGAGGAGGCCACTGGCGAAGAAGAGCCCGGAGAGCCCCGCGTCCGGATCCCCGGGGAGCGCGACGATCCTGAGCTTCGCCGCGAGCGCGTACGTGAGCAGGGGGGCGAACGAGAGGAGGGGGACGCCCGCCACCGCCGTGACGACGCGGTCGACCCATCGCCGGCGCGCGCCGAGCCACGGCCCCTCCGACAGCAGCGCGAGCCCGACGCCCCCCACCGCCGCGAGTGCCACCGCGATCCCTCCGAGCGCCGCCGTCGGGACGAACGCGTCCCCCACGCGACGCGCGGCCGTGACGCCCGGCCGCCGGAGCGACTCGCCGAGGTCGAGCGTGGCGAGGCCGCGGAGGAAACGTGCATATTGCATGTAGAGCGGTTCGTCGAGGTGGAGCCTCACCCGGAGCCTCGCCAGCGCGGCCGCATCGGCCTGCTCGCCGAGCACGAGGACCGCGGGATCACCGGGCAAGAGGCGCATCGCGAGGAACACCACGGTCGCCACGAGCCACACGACCACGACGGCCTCCACGGCGCGCGGGATCACGAGCGTCGCGAGGCCGCGCAGCGCCGCAGCGACTCGCCTCACCCGCCCCGGACGCACGGCTTCAGCCAGCGTCGGGGCCGTCGGTGCGGACGTCCGCGGCGGCGTCGCCGGCCTCGGGGCCCGCGTCCGCCGCCGTCGCGTCGATCGAAGGGGCGTCCGATGGGGCGTCGGCGGGGGCGTCGATGCCGGCGTCCCAGGGCTGGATCGCACCGGCGCCAGCCTCGATCTCTGGCGTGTCGGGCCCGGCTGCGGCGCACACACCTGGCTCGGCCGTTCGAGGGTCCGCGATCGAGACCAGCTTGTCGACCAGGCAGGTGCGCCGGTTCTGCAGGTCGTCGAGCACGATGCCGTTCCACGGCGGCAGGGTCGGATCCGCGCACACGTAGCCGGCGCGGCAGTCCTCCTTCGACTCGCACGATGCCGAGCAGAACGCGTGGGCCGTCCGGGCCAGGGACCGATCGTCGTAGGCGCATCCGGGCACGCGGCCGCTATAGAGGACGCACGCCGCTTTGTCCGGGCAGCCATTGCCGCGACAGTTCGGCACCGTGCAGTAGCCGCCTGGCTGCGACGTGTCGCACTGGCGGTCCCCCCGGGTCGAGCAGTCGGTCGCGAGCGCGCACCTGTCGCCGATCACGGGCTGACATCCCCACGAGAGCGCCGCCAGCAGCACGGCGTGTATCCACGTGGGGCGAGACGGGCGAGACAAGCAAGACGTCATCGAGCGGCGCCGGCACCCTAGCCGCCGGGCGCCGGTCGGTGCAAGCGTAACTGTTTGACATGACGCCCTTTCGCACTTACTTACCAGCGAAGAGATGGCGACCTACATCACCTCGGACTGCATCAACTGCGGCGCCTGCGAGCCTGAGTGCCCGAACGACGCCATCAGCGAGGGCGACGAGATCTACGTGATCGACCCCGAGCTGTGCACGGAGTGTGTCGGCTTCCACGACCACGAGGCATGCCAGGCGGTCTGCCCGGTGGAGTGCTGCCTCCCGGATCCCAAGCACGTCGAGGTGGAGGCGGCGCTGATCGAGCGCGCCCTCAGCCTCCACCCGGACGACGAGGAGCTCAAGAAGCGAGCGGGCGTGAACGACTACCCGTCGCGCTTCCGCAAGTAGCGCGGGCCGGCAGGCGCGACGTGCCGGATCAGGGTATCGAGGCGATCGGGGGGCGGGCGCTCGGCCTCGCCCTGGTGATCGCCTGTGTCTCGCTCGCGAGCTGCGGAGGGGGCACGCCGCTGTTGCACCCGGCCCGGACGCTGCCCACGGGGGATGTGCGCACCGCGGCCGGGTTCTCGGGCGAGCTCGCGCTGGGATCCGCTGCCGAGGATCTCGCGCGGGCGAGAGAGCTCGCCGCGCAGGATCCGGACGCGCCCGGGACGAACCCGGAGTACGCGAAGGGTGCGCTCGTCATGGCCTCGCTCGCGCCGGGCATCGCACCCTTCTTGGCCGCGCGCGTGGGTGTGGGCTCACGCTTCGAGGGGGGGCTCGCGTACACCGGCCGGGCCGTGCGCGCCGACATGCGGCGATCGTTCGACGACGATCGGACGTCGTGGTCCCTCGGGCTCGGGCTCACCGCGCCGCTCTACGGACGCGCCTCGGGGACGACTGCCCTCCGTGGGGTGGAGCTGGGGTTCCTGCGCGGGTACGGCGCGGACGTGCCGGTGCTCTGGGGGTGGCGGAGCCCTGCCGGCGTGTACCAGGCGTGGATCGGGGCTCGGGGCGGGTTCGAGCGCGTCTGGATCGAGCGGGTCTCCACGGAGCCGAAGCCGGGGTCCGCCGGGCCTGGCGCCCTCGACGCGACGCGCGCGTGGGCAGGAGGGCTGGCGGGCGTCGCGACCGGCTTCCGGCGCCTGCACGTCGCCCTCGAGCTGTCGGTCGCGCACCACTGGGCGAGCGGATCCTACGACGGGAGCCGCGTGAGCATCCGGGGCGTCACGCTGGCCCCGGCGAGCGCGCTGTGGTGGACGTTTTGAGCGTATCCTCGACGGCGTGAAGCCCCGGGACGCGACGCGCGCCGCGCAGGCGGGGCACTTCCTCGATCCCGAGACGGGCGCCCTCGTGCACGGCGTCGTCCCGAGCACCACGTTCGCGAGACGTGCAGACTACACGTTGTTCCGCGACGACCGGGACTACGCGCGCGACCGCAGCCCGGCCTTCGAGCCGGCCGAGCACCTCCTGGCCGAGCTCGAGGGCGGCGTCGCGGCTCGCCTCTACGCGTCCGGGATGTCCGCCGGCGCCGCCGTGTTCCGGCTCCTCGGCCGGGGTGAGCACGCCGTCCTGCCGCGCGCGATGTACTGGGGGCTGCGCGCGTTCGCCCGCGACGAGGCCGCTCGCGTGGGCTGGGAGCTGAGCGAGGTGGACGCGGCCGACACGGCGGCGATCGCGCGCGCCGTCGTGCCGGGGCGCACGCGGCTCCTGTGGGTGGAGACCCCGGCGAACCCGACGTGGGACGTCACCGACATCGCGGCGGCCGCGGGCGTGGGGCGCGCGGCGGGGGCCCTCGTGGTGGTCGACTCCACGTGCGCCACGCCCGTGCACACGAAGCCCCTCGGGCTGGGCGCCGACCTCGTCCTTCACTCGGCGACGAAGTACCTGAACGGGCACGGTGACGTGCTCGCAGGCGTCCTCGTCACGCGCGAGGCGTCCGACGCGTGGTCGCGCCTCGGATGGGAGCGGAGGCACGGCGGCGCTGTCCCCGGGGCGTTCGAGGCGTGGCTGCTCGTTCGCGGGCTCCGCACGCTGTTCGTGCGCGTGGAGCGGCAGTCGAGGTCCGCCCTGGCCCTGGCGCGGCGCCTCGAAGGACACGCGGCGCTCGACGCGGTCCTCTACCCGGGCCTGCCCTCTCACCCTGGACACGAGGTCGCGTGCCGCCAGATGCAGGGCGGCTTCGGCGGCATGCTGTCGCTCCGTGTGCGCGGCGGCCGGGCGCGGGCCCTCGAGGTCGCATCGCGCCTCGATCTCTTCGCGCGGGCCACCTCGCTCGGCGGAACCGAGAGCCTCGTCGAGCACCGCGCGACGGTGGAAGGCGCCGGGAGCCGGACGCCCGACGATCTCCTTCGCCTGTCCGTCGGGCTCGAGGACGTCGACGACCTGCACGACGATCTCGATCGCGCGCTCAGCCCCTGAGCCCCGGCGCCCCGCGCGAGAGCCAGTCCGCCACGCGCACGGCCGCCGCGCGCTCGGCCTCGCCCCGGTGGGTCCTCCACTCCTCCCGCCCGCGCGCGCCGACGGCGTTGGCCACGCCGAGCACGACGGCGGTCGTCAGGCCCGCACCGCGGCACACCTTGGCGACGGACCAGGCCTCGAGATGCTCGACCGTCGCGCCGGTCGCGCGTTCGATGGAACACGCGAGCGCGTCGTCCGTCGTGATCCCCAGCGTGGTCGCGACGAGCCCGCCGGGGCCGCCGAGCGCGCGCGACACGCCGGCGTCGAGGTCGAAGACCTCCGCGCCCAGGAGGGCCGCCCGCGACTCTGCGGCGTCCCCGGAGGCGACGCAGACGCGCGACGGCACGCACACGTCTCCGACGCGGAGCGTGCTGCCCGCATAGGCGCCGCAGGTCCCCACCAGGACGACGCAGTCCGGCCTCTCCTCCATCGAGTCGAGCACGAGACGCATCCCGAGCGCCGCGTCGACGAGGCCGATGCCCACGAGAGCGAACGTCAGCGTGCAGCCTCCGTCCGTGATCGAGGCGCACGCCGCCTCCACGGCGCGGAGCTCGGGCGCGCACGCGGACACGACCGTGACGCGGTGGGAATCCTTCATGAAGCCCTTCGTTAACACGAGACGCGTCAACACGAGACTCGTTGCGGACAACAGGTTTCACGACTAAGCTTCCCTCCGAGCATGCGCGCGCTCTCGTCCACCACCCTCGCGGCCTCCCTCGCGCTGCTCGGCGGCTGCTCGGCTGCCGTCGGCACCCCGAGCGAGCTCGACGCGGACACGGCCACGCCGGTGCACGCCGTCGTCGTCGTCGAGCGCGCACAGCAAGGCGACGGCGCGCGGGTTGCGGTGGTCGCGCGCTTCGTGAGCGTCCGTGGAGGCGTGGTCGATGACCGCGCGCTCCGCATGGTCGGCGCGCTCTCGCGCGTACCGGCGGGCGGCGCGTGCGCCGTGCTCGACGACGCGGAGGAGGGCGCCGTGCGAGGCGTCGAGCTCCACGACGTCGGCGCCGTCACGCTCGAGGCTGCGAGCACGCGGAGCGCGCTCGTGACCCGCCAGGTACCCGACCCCATCGGACGTGTCACCGGCGTGTTCTATTTCTCGCCCGCCGACATCCACGCCGTGGCGCCCGGCGCGAAGGTATCCTTGCTCGTGCAGGGCTCTCCGCATGGAGACATCGCCCCGTTCGTCGTCGCCGGCGCGGCGCCGCGCGATCTCGGCGAGGTGCGCGTCGCGGGGCAAGACATCGCGAGGCCGGTCGTGGTCGCCGCGTCGGGCGGACCGATCGAGATCACCTGGGAGGGGAGCGAGGGCGCGAGCCCACGTCCGGGGGACGACGCGACGGTGTTCGTCGACGTGTCCACCGCTCGCCAGACCACCCGGTGCGCTTTCGCCGACGTCGGGCGCGCCTCGGTGCCGGCTGCCGCGCTCTCCGGCGACACGGGCCAGATCACGCTCCACCGCATCAAGCGCGACCGCTTCGCTGCACGGGGCGTCGAACCGGGCGAGCTGAGGTTTGACTTCTCGCGGACCGCGAGCTTCACGCGCGCGTTCGCGCGTTGACGCCCGGTGTCTCCTCGACGCACCCGCCGCCTCTTCCCTCTGGCCCCGCCCGTGGTGGGCCTCGCCCTCGCGTCCCTCCTCGCGTTCGCGAGGAGCGCGGACGCGGATCCCCCCCCGGCGGTCAGGGCCGGGCGCACCGCTCGCCCGCCGACCGCGCAAGCGCCCAGGGTCGCGCGCGGGCTCCCCGCCGGGTACAGCGGCGCGGTCCGCGCCTGGCACGCAGCGCCCACCGGTGACAAGCCCCCGCTGGATGCAAGCGGGCGCCCCCTCCTCGTGATCGTGGCCCTGAACACGCACGACCGCGTATCCCTCTCCGCGAGGACGGACGTCGGCGGCTTCGCAGCGGCGGATCTCGAGCGCGCCGCGCACGTGCTCCGCGAGCCGGGCTCCGGCAACGAGCACCCGGTCGAGCCGCGCCTGCTCGATCTCGTCTTCCGCATCCAGGCTCACTTCGCGGCGCACGAGATCCGCGTCGTGAGCGGCTTCCGTACGCCCGTCCGGGGGAGCCACTCCAACCACGGCAAGGGCCGCGCGATCGATCTCGTCGTCCCCCGCACGACCGACGAGGAGGTCGCCGAGTTCGCGCGACAGACGGGTTTCGTCGGCGTCGGCGTGTACCCGACCAGCGGGTTCGTCCACGTGGACGTTCGGCCGCGGAGCTACTTCTGGATCGACACGAGCGGCCCCGGGCGGCGCAACCGGGAGCGGGGCGTGCTGGCCGACCTCGCTCAGAAGAGCGACGCCGCGGCCGCCCAGCGCGGCGAGCGCCCGATCGCGGCGTACGGCCTCGCGTTCGACGTCGACGGCGCGCTCCGCGAGCACCGCGCTTCCCCCCCCACGCTCCCCGGCTCTCCGCCCGAGGAGGACGATCCGACCGAAGGAGACTGAGCGTGGATCGCGAGACGGAGCGGCTCATCCGCGAGGAACGGCTCGCCGAGGCCGCGGAGCGGCTCGAGAGCCAGGGATTCCACTCGCGGGCGGCCGATCTCTACGAGCGCGCGTGCGACTGGTCGAGGGCGGCCGAGGCCGCTCGACGGGCGCAGGACCATTCACGCGTGCTGCGACTCGCGGTGGAGTCGCGGGACGCGGCGCTCGCGCTGGCCGTCCTGCCGCGGGTCGCCGAGGACGCGCAGGAGGCGACCCGGGTCGCGCACACCTTCGACAGGCGGGGCGACCACGCGTGGGCCGCGCGCCTGTTCGCGGCCACGGGGCAGCCGGCCCTCGCGGCGAAGGCCTGGGAGCGCGCGGGCGAGGCCGTCGAAGCAGCGCGGCTGCTCGAGGAGGCGCGCGACGTCGTGGGCGCTGCCAAGGTCCTCGAGGCTCAAATCCGGCGCGAGCCCACGCGTCACCCGCTCCACATCGCGCTGGGCGATCTCCTGCTCCGGTACGGCAAGACGGAGGCCGCCGTGCGCACCCTGCAGAAGGTGCCGGCGGGTGCACCCGAGCGACGGGACGCGCTCACACTGCTGCTCGACGGCTTCGAGCGCCTCGGCCTCGCGCAGGCCCGGGAGGAGGCGAACGCCGAGCTCTCGGCGCTCGGGGGCCCCTCGTCGCAGGAGGCCCCGCCGGTGGCGCAGGTGGAGGTGAAGGCGCGGCTCTTCGGCCGGTACGAGGTCGTGCGCGAGGTGGCGCAGTCGCCGTCGGCGCGGGTCGTGGAGTGCGTCGACGGCGTCCGGCAGGAGCACGTCGCGGTGAAGATCTTCGCCGCCTACGACTCGAGAGGCGCGGGGCGTGATGCGCTCGCTCGGTTCGAGCGCGAGGTCAAGGTGCTCGCGTCGCTCGACCACCCGAACATCGTGCCGCTCCGGGACTACGTCCCGGAGGGTCCGGCGATCGTCCTGGCGTGGATGAGCGGTGGGACCCTGGAGGCGATGCTCGAGGCCGAGGTCGTGGCGCCCGCGCGCGCCGTCGAGATCGCCGTGGCCGTCCTCTCGGCCCTGGGCGAGGCGCACCGAGTGGGCGTGCTGCACCGGGACGTCAAGCCCGCGAACGTGCTCTTCGACAGCGCGGGGGTCACCCGGCTGGCGGATTTCGGCGTGGCGCACCTCGGTGACCTGTCGGCGACGGCGACGGCGGGTGTCATCGGGACGCTCGGGTACATGAGCCCCGAGCAGCGCGAGGGGCGCCCCGCGACGATCCAGAGCGATCTCTACGGCGTGGGCGCCATCCTCTGGCAGATGCTCACCGGCCAGAGGCCCGGCGCGGAGTCGGCGGCGTCGGGCCCCGCCTCGGGGCCCCCGTCGTCCAGCCCGCGGATGCGACCCAGCGCAGCGCACCGGGACCTCGATCCGCGCCACGACGCGCTGGTCCTCGCCCTCATGGCGGACGAGGCTCGAGAGCGCCCGGAGGACGCGTACGCCGCGCGAAAGCAGCTCCTCTCGCTGCCGTGGCCGCACACGATCGAGCGCGCACACGTCCGGGCCGAGGTGGCGGGGCCAAGGAGCGAGCGCCCGAGCCCGCTCGCCCGCGCGCAGGATACGCCCGACGGCGGAGCCGTCGACACGTGGCTGGGGCGCGCCATCCGGCGGGTGCCGCTCGATGCAGCGTCACTCGAGCGCGCGCGCGGGTTCGCGATCGCCGGCCACCCGGCCCTGCACGTCGTCTGGTGCGTCGAGCGCGCGCAGCAGGAGATCTGGCTCGACGAGCCCGCCGGAGAGCCGCTCGCCAGGCCGCTCGGGGATCGCGAGCACGCGTGGATGTCCGAGGGGCTCGCGGCGCTGCACGCGGCGGGCATCGTGCACGGCACCATCGACCGCGCCCACGTGCGGATGACACCCCAGGGCCCTTGCCTGCTCTTCACGGCGCGCGCGAACCCGGCGGCCACCGTGGACACCGATCGGCTCGCGCTCCACGCGCTCGCGTCCGCGCCGCACGCGTGAGCGCGCTCACTTCGGCGCCGCGGCGTCCTCGACGATCGCGTACGTGAGCTCGCGCGCCTCGCCGTCACGCTCGTACGCGATGCGCAGCTCGCTCGCCACCTCGAGGGATCGGAACGCCTCGAGCGCATGCTCGGGGCGCTCGATGGGCATCCCGTTCACGCGCGTCACCACATCGCCGGGACGGAGCGACGACGAGGCCAGCTCTCCGCGGAGCTGCGTGATCCTGAACCCGTGGAACTTGCCGCCCAGGAACACGGGGCGATCGTCGAGCGAGACGTTCTGGAGGAACGCGCCGAGGCCCTGGCCGACGATGCTCCGCAGCTGGGAGCGGCGGAGCTTGCCCGCCCCCACGTCCGTGGGCCCTTGATCGGCCGGGCGCGCCACGGGCCCCGTCCGGGGTGGCGGGCCATCGGCCGCCGGCCCGCAGGCGAGGAGGGAGACGGAGAGGACGGCGGCAAGGGCGAGGCGCATGGAGTTCCCCATAGCGGAACCCTACGCACGCGGCCAACTATCGGGGAGCACCTCGGTGGCGAGCGCGGGGGGCCGCTCAGCCGTGCTGGAGCCTGAAGGCGGCGTACACGCGATCGGCGACCTCGTCGATGGTGCCGGTGCCGTCGAGCACGACGATCCTGTCGTCCGGCATGTGGGCAACGAGGTTCCGGTAGAACTCTCCGAGGGCGCGCTGCACCTCGTTCTGCTCGTAGAGCTGAGCTTCCTCGCCGCGCGTCTCGCGGCGCGTCGCGGCGATCTCGCTCGGGACGTCGAGCACGATGGTGAGGTCCGGGCGGAGGGCGTAGCGGTTGAGCGCGCGGATCCAAGCGACCGCGTCGCTGCCCTCGCGACCGCTCGAGACGCTCTGGTACGCGAGGCTGGACGCGTCATACCGATCGGAGAGGACGACGCCGCCTGCCTGAAGGAAGGGCTCGATCTCGGTCTCGACGTGGTCCATGCGATCCGCTGCAAAGAGGAGGGCCATGGTCGACCACCCTGGCGCGCGCCCCCCCGGTGCGACGAGGCGGCCGGTGAGCACGTGGCGGATCATGGTGCCGAACGGCCCGTCGCTCGGCTCTCGCGTCGACCGGACCGCGATCCCCTCGGCGCGCAGGCGGGACGCGAGGCGCAGGATCTGCGTGGTGGTGCCCGCACCGTCGATGCCCTCGAGCACGACGAATCGCCCCCGCTCCCTGGTGGCCGTCATCGCATCGTCCGTATCACAGGCCGTCCTCGCCGAGCACCACGTTGTCGATGAGGCGCGTCTTCCCGATGTGACATGCGATCGCGAGCAGGGCGCGCGCGACCGCCTCCTCCGCGGGGATGGGCTGGATGGTCGCGGGATCGGTGATCTCCACGTAGTCGACGCGATCGGCTCCGGCGTCCACCTCCGCGCGCGCGAGGCGGCGGAGGACGCCCGCGCGCCGCTCGCCCCCACGGAAGGCGTCGACGGCCGTCCGGAGCCCGCGCGACAGGCACAGCGCCCGGACGCGATCCTGCGGAGAGAGGTACGCGTTGCGCGAGCTCTTCGCGAGGCCGTCAGGCTCACGCACGATCGTGTGAGCCACAACCTCGACGGGGAGGAACAGATCCGCTGCGACGCGGCGAACGATGGCCAGCTGCTGGAAGTCCTTCTCTCCGAAGACGGCGGCGCAAGGCCCTACGAGCGCGAACAGCTTCGTGACCACGGTGCAGACGCCCTCGAAGTGACCCGGCCGGAACGGCCCGCAGAGATGCGCGGCAAGGGGGCCGACGCGCACGCGTGTCTCGTCGCCGGGGAGGTACATCGCCGTGGGCTCGGGCGCGAACACGAGGTGGGCCAGACCGCGGAGCGACGCGACGTCCGCCGCGAGATCGCGCGGGTAGCGCGCGAGGTCCTCGTTCGGGCCGAACTGCGTGGGGTTGACGAAGATCGAGACCGCCACGAACGACGCATGACGCGCGGCCTCGCGCGCGAGCGCCACGTGACCCTCGTGGAGCGCCCCCATGGTCGGCACGAGACCCACGCGCTGGCCACGACCCCGCGCCTCGTCGCACGCGGCCCGGAAGGCGTCCGGCGTCGTGACGATGCGGATCTCGTCTGTGGTGCTCATCGCGAAACGCTTTACAGCGCCCGCCCGGAAAAGCAATCATGCTCCACCATGGCGCCCCCGCGTCGAACGCTCACCTGCCTCTTCTGCGCGCTCGGCTTCGGGCTCGTCGGCGCGTGCGGCAGCCGGGGTCCGCTCGACGCCGAGGAGGCGCTCCCCGCGGGCGGCGCGGCCGACGCTCAAGCGGCCGACGCCGCGGGCGACGCGGCCGTCCTCGCGGACGCCACGCCCGATCGCGGCGACGCGCGGACGGACGGCGGGCCCGTCGGCCCGATCGCGTGCGGCCTCTGCGTCGCGCAGGGCTGCGGGGCTCCGATTCTCGCGTGCGTGCAGAACCCTTCGTGTGCGCGGACGTTCCAGTGCGTGACGACGTCGTGCGTCTCCGGCGGAACGCTCGATCCCGCCTGCCTCGTCCGGTGCGCCTCGGGCGATCCCGGCGGCGCGCTGCAGATCCTCCAGATCTTCCAGTGCCTCACGACCAAGTGCGGGCCGGACTGCGCGTCCATCCTCGGACTCCTGGGCGGAGGTGGAGGCGGAGGCGCGATCGACGCCGGGCCGCGCGACGCGGGCGGAGGGCCCGCGACCGACGGCGGCGCGGGGGACGCCGGCGCCGGCGTGGACAGCGGGGCCGCTGCCGACGCGGGGGACGCGGGCGGCTGACCCTCCACCATCCCAAAAACTTTGACCTACGCCGTCCGGGTGGGAGACAACGAGACCATGCTCACGCTCGGTGGCGCGCGGGTCCGGATCGCGACCCTCACCCTCGCGACGGCCCTCGCCGCGGGGCTGCTCACGGAGCGCGCGCGCGCCGACGATCCCGACGCCAGTCAGCTCACCTCACGGCACCAGGCCGCGCGGCGCCTCTACGAGCAGTCGGCCGACGATCAGAAGCGGGGCGACTTCGCCGCCGCGCTCGAGAAGCTCAAGGGCGCAGCGCAGGTGATGAGCGACCACCTGGGCGTTCGCCTCAACATGGCGCTCTGCGAGGAGCAACTCGGCCAGATCGTCCCCGCCCTGGTCCACTACGAGGACGCCGAGCGCTTCGCCACGCGTGACAGGCGTCAGGATCTCCTCGAGCAGGCCATCCGGCCCGCCCTCAAGCGGCTGCGCGAGCGGACGCCACGCGTGAAGATCAACGTCCCGCCCGACGCGCCGGACATCGAGGTCAAGATCGACGGCCTCGCGTACAACGCGGCGATGCTCGCCGACGAGATCCGTGTCGCGCCCGGCGCGCACGCCGTGGAGGCGACCGCGGAGGGCTACCGCACCTTCAGCGGGAAGTTCAGCTCCGTCGAGAGGGGCGCGTCCACCTTCGAGATCAAGCTCGAGCGCGCTCAGCCCGCGGCCACGGCGAACGCGCGCGCGCAGGCGCCCTCGACGCCCCCCCCCGCCGAGCCCGACTCGACACGGAGCAGCCGACGCACGCTCGCGATCGCCACCACCGCGGGCGCGGGTGTGCTCGCGCTCGGCGGGCTCGGCGCGTTCCTCCGCGCGGACGGGCTCGCGAAGAGCGGGGCCACGGCGTGCGCCGGGCGTGCGCCCGGAGGCTGCGAGGACCTCCGCTCTCCCGTCCGAACGTGGGACGCGATCGCCCTCGGTGCGTGGATCGGCGCGGCGGGCCTCGGCGCGTTCGCCGTCTGGGCGTGGCTCACGCCGCGCGGCCAGACGGCGCTCCAGATCGGCCCCGGCTCGGTCGCGTACGGAGGCAGGTTTTGATCCGGCGCCGCGCCGCGCTCCTCGCGGCGGGCCTCACGATCGCGACGGGCTTCGCCTGGGCGGCACTCGTCGGGTGCGTCGACACGCTCCACTCCACCGACTTCACGCCGTGCAGCGACTGCGTCGACGCATCAACCGGCGAGGCGGAGGCGGCGGCGCCCATCGAGCTCTGCGCGCCTTCGCCCGCGGAGGCGAAGAAGCGGGCGGCGCGCGCATGCGCCCGCCTCGGCGCCTGCGCGGGTCCGCTAGGGACCAACGCCTACGGCAGCTGCTACTACAACGCGCTCCAGATCTTCGACTGCGACGTCCGTCCGGGACGCCGCCCGCGCGGTGAGGCGAAGAGGTTCTGGGCATGCCTCCAGGCCGCGAGCGGCATCGAGCCCCTCTCGTGCGGGAGGGTCACGGACTGCTTCCCCAAGGTGCAGTGCAGCCCGGTGCCGCCCCGCGACAGGAACACCGCGGTGTGCGACGAAGCGAAGGGCCTCCGGATTCTCTGCCCGCCCGGCTCCGGCGCGGCGCCCACGATGCTCGAGCACTGCCCGGGCGTGGGCCGCGCCTGCCCCGCCGCGCTGGGCGAATGCGCCGTGTCCACCAAGTCCGTCGCGTGCGCGACGAGCGGATGCGAGGGCACGGCGTCGCACGTGTGCGACGGTGCGGACGATCGCGGCGTCGACTGCGCCTACTTCGGCGCCGGGACGTGCGGCGCCGGAAGCTGCGTGCTGGAGGACGCCGGCGCGTGCGCTGCGCCCGTCGTCGACGACGGAGGCCCGGCCGACGCGATCCGCTGCTCGGCGGGGATCGCCATGACGTGCCCGGTGGGTCAGCGCGACGCGATCGACTGCGGCGCGTTCGGGTTCACTTGCGAGCCCCAGCCGGCGACAGCCGGCGCCTCCGATGTCTCCCTCGCCTGCAAGGGACAAGACGCCGGTGCGTGCACCGACCGCTGCAGCGGCACGGTGCTGACGAGTTGCTTCCGCAACCTCGCCTTCGTCGTGGACTGCAACGAGCATGGCCTGTCGTGCAAGTCGGTCACGGTGACGACCGGCGACGTTCCCACCTGCTCGCGGTAGCCGCGGCCCCATCGCGCCCACGGGACACGTGAACGCGCCACGGCCCGCGCGGCGCCGACGTCAACCCCGACGGCCGCCCGAGCTTCGGCCGGGTGCGACTAGAGACTGTTCTCGAGCTGCGCCTTGGCCAGCGCCTCGGCGGCCGCCTTCATCTCGGCTTCCTGGGGCGTCAAGACCTTGCCGGCGGGCTTGATCTCGGGCTTCACTTCTGGCTTGCCGGGCTTGAGCGCGACCGCGGGCGGCGGCGGCGGCGGGGGAGTGGCTTTGGTCGTCGCCACCGCGACCGCCACGGGTGGCGGCGGCGGGGCCGCGACTGGCGGTGCGACGGGCCGAGCCTGTGTCGGGGCGGGCGGAGGGGGCGGCGCCGCGGGGCGCGCCGTGGGGGTCACGCCGGTGTTGACGCCGGTATTGGCGACCGGGCCAGCGGGATCCACGCCCGTGTTCAGGATGGGCGCCGCCGTGGGCGGATCGGTGCCGAGGTTGACCCCGGGCACCGTCGGCGCGACCGCGACCGGCGGCGCCGCGGGCTCCGCCACGGCGGGCGCGGTGGCCGTGCTTGCAGGCGCGATCGGATCCTTCTTGTCGCCCTCCTTGTCGCCCTGCGGTGTCGCGAGGCGCGAGGAGGGCGTGTGGCTCGGGTCGACGAACGATGCCGTCGTGCTCGCGAGCCCTGGCGAGCTACCCCCGCTCACGAGCGCCGCCACGACACCGATGAGCGCCGCCGCGCCGAGGAGCGCGGCCGCCCACGTCATCGTCCGCCGACCGCCGTCCTTCCGCATCGTGAGCACGGTGGCCGGCGGATCCGGCATGGCGAAGTGAGCTGGACCTCCCATCATCGGGCCGCTCGGCGCAGGTACGGGCACCTGCCTCACGAAAGGCTGCGGCATGAAGGGCTGTTGCTGCGGTCGCTGCTGCACGTGGATCTGCTGCGGCGGCGGCGCGAAACCTCCGTGCGGCGCAGCGTGCCCGAACGGAGACGGCCCACCCGGCTGCATGAGGGCCACCGTGTGCTCCGGTCCCTCGTCGGCGGGGTGCGGCGCATCCCCCTGGTCGTCCGCGAGGATCACGGCGGGCGCCGCGACGAGGGCAGGCAACGTCCCGGTCGGTGACTTTCCGGGCTCCGGTCGCGCGTCGCGCGGCTCCCCGAACGGCAGGTCGAACGCGCCACCTTCGGACGGCGCCTGCCGCACCATCGTGTGCCCCTCGTCGTCGTCGTCGTCGACGGGCGGCGGGAGGGGGGCAGCTGCCTTCTTCTGCACACGCAGGTTGCTCTTCTTCAGCGAGCTCACGACGCTGCCCTGCGTCCGCGGCTCTCGCGACATGCTGGTGTTCGGCGCGATCCCCGTCGCCACCGGGCCGGTGATCGGCTTCGACGGCAGCATCATCGTCATCTCTTCCTGGTCGGTGATCGACGGAACCTGGATCCGCGGCCGGTTCCCGGTGACGGGACGGCTGTTGGGAGGAATCGTGATTGGGCGCTTCTCGGGCGGGATGGTGTTCGGGCGTCGCTCACCGGCGGACTTCATCGTCACGTCGGGGTTCGATTCGTCGCGTCCAGGGCGCTTCGTGAAAGGGAGCACGTGACCTCCAGAGGAAAGCAACATCACCCGTTGCAGCCGACGAGCCAACGCAGCTTCCGCTAGACGTGATTCTACCCCGCTTTTCTTGCTCCAAGTAACCGCGGCCTTCCGATTGGTAGGACACAAGCATACAGCAGCGGCAAAATTGCACGCCCAGGGTGTCTTGGGGGGCGTGGCGGTCCTTCGGCCCACCACCCTGGTGGTCCCACGATCCACCATCTGGCGACGCTACCGCGCAGATGCGAGGACGAAGGCGATCCCTCCGCCCACGAGGATGGCCACGACCCCGACGATCACCGGCAGGATCCAGGTGGTCTTCTTCTGCGGTGGGACGGGGGCCTCGGACGGCTGGACGCCGCCGGACACGTCGAACGGCGACGCGTAGCTCTCCTGCGGGCCCGCCTCCGACCACGCGCCGCGTGGCTGGGGGGGAGGTGGCGGCGCGGCACGCGTCTTCAGGGGGACCGTCGCCGAGAACGTCTCCTCGGCGAACGGATCCTTCTCCGCGAAGGGATCCTTCACCGGCACGGGAGCGCGGGCCTTCACCTCCGCTACCTGCCGCGCCAGCTCGCCCACGCTCGTCTTCGCCCACTGATGGTGATCTCCCGAGAGGCCATACGCGCGCCCGATGGCGTCGGCGAGCGCGCCTGTGGTCGGCGTGCGGCTCTGTGGGTTCTTCGCGAGCGCGTGCTCGATGACCGCGTCCATCGCGCGCGGGGGAGGGTCGGCGAGGTGTCGGCCCATCGCGCTGGGCGGTTTCGGTTCCTGCGACAGGATCGCGAGCAGGATCGAGGGGCCGTTGTTACCGCCGAAGGGCACGGAGCCGGTCATGCACTCGTACGCGATGGCACCGAGGGCGAACACGTCGGCGCGGACGTCGAGAGTGTCGAGCCCCTGCGCCTGCTCGGGTGCCATGTAGAAGGGCGAACCGATCGTCGTGCCGTGCACGGTGAGCTTCTTCGCGTCGGTGTTCTTGTCCTTGACGGAGCCGAAGTCGAGGATCTTGGCGACGTCACCTTCGCGCGTGCCACAGAGGAAGATGTTGTCGGGCTTGAGATCCCGGTGGACGAACGATCGCGCGTGCGCCTCGTCGAGCCCGATGGCGAGCTGCGAGAACAGGCGAACGAGGCGATCGGGCGAGAGCACCTTGTCCCGCTTGAGGACGATGCGGAGCTCCTCGCCATCGAGGAACTCCATCACGAGGAGCCACACGCCGCTCGCGTCGCACTGGAAGTCGAAGACGTGCACGATGTAGTCGTGCGGGAGGCCGCTCGAGATCTCGTACTCGCGTTTGAAGCGCTCGAGGGAGACCTCGATCTGTGACACGTCCGGGTGGAGCACCTTGACCGCGATGCGCTTGTTCAACTGCCGATCGATGCCCTCGTAGACGCGTCCCATGCCGCCGTCCGCGACGATGCGGCGGAGCTCGTACCTGCCGCACAGCACGGTACCCAGGCGCGGATCTTGGGAACGGTCGACGGCGACGCTGCTGGCGTCAGCGAGCGCGTTCCCGTCGACGGGGCAAAAGCCCGCGTCGTCCATGTAGACACGCATGCACTTGGCGCAGCCTTTCACGGCTCGATCTGCACGGGTGGGTTCAGTCCTTGACGGCGGGTTCTGGGGCGACGAAGTAGATGAGACGCTGGCACGACGGGCACTGCTCGATCGACGGCTCGCGGCTCAGGCGGTGAAAGAGCTGCGGGGGGAGCGCCATGTTGCAAGCGCGGCACGTGCCGTCGGTGGTCGTGGTGACGCCGGTGCCCTTCTTGGCGCGCAGCGCGTCGTATTTCCGGTAGAGGCTCGCGGGGAGCGCCCTGACGAGCGCGCCGCGACCGCCGGACGTGGACGAGTGATCGGCCTCGAGCGTCTTGACCTTCGCCTCGATGTCACCGCGGCAAGCGTCGAGCTCCGAGCGCACCGTCTTCGCCTGCCCCTCGGTCGCCTCGATCTGGGCGCGCACGCTCTCTGCCTCGACGCCGAGCTTCTGCACGTCGTCGTCCTTGTCGCGGATGAGCTTGCGAAGCTCCTCGACCTCGCGCTGCGCGGCCTGCTGCTCGCGCTCGGTGCGCGAGCGGTTGAGCTTGTCGCGCGAGTGGTCGATCTGGACGCTCATCGTGCGCGCCTCCTGCTGGGCGTCGCCGCGGGCACGCTCGGTAGCCTTGAGCCCCGCCTGCTCGCGCTCGAGCCTGGCGTCCAGCTCCGCGAGGTTCTTCTCCAGGGTCGAGAGGCGTGTCCGCTCCTCGACGAGGGCGTCGTTGAGGGCCTTCAGCTGGGCGTCCATCCGGGCGAGCTCTTCGAGCGCCCGTATCTGTTCACTCATTTCCAAGACGAAAGCTCCTTGAAGGACGCACGCAGGCCGGGGGGGGCCAAGGGGGCGTCGCATCCACCTCGGCGCCGGGGTGGCAAGCCGGACGGGGCCTCTCCGCCCCTCGAAACAGATCCGTGTGGGCCCACCTGGGTTCGAACCAGGAACGGCCCGGTTATGAGCCGGGGGCTCTGACCGATTGAGCTATGGGCCCCGTTCGCCACGTGGACGCCAAGGGTAGTCGAACGCCGCCCCGGAAGCAAAAACGATCATTCGCCGACGTCCGGACAGCGGTAACGCCGGATCCGCGGCGCGGCCTGTCCGGTCGCGGAGAAGTGGAGGCCGAAGATGACGCCCTTCTCATCCACGAGCGGGCGCCCCGGGTCGAAAGCGGGCACGGCGGCCCGCGGCCCCCCGCTCGGCCCCGCGAGGAAGGCGTGCTCGACCGTGTCGGTGTACGCGATCCACGGGCGCGCCGCGGTTCCCAGGAGGGCCATCGCCGCGCGCCCGACGCCGTCGGGCACCACGTCGACCGGAGCTCCCGCCGCGCCGGTCGCCGCGACGAAGACCTTGTAGATGCGCATGCCGGCACCGTCGGCGCGCGCCTCCTCGTCCTGGACGTGGACCATGACGCCGCCGTCCGCCGACGAGAGCTCGATCTCCGCCGCGTGCCCCGTCGCGGGCGTCACCCGTCGGGCGCTCATGATCGCGTTGCCGCGCGAGTCGACCACGGCGAGCTCCACCCACGTGAACGCGCGGCGCTCGCCGGGCGCCTCGAGCGCCGCGGCGTGCCCGGCGTCCTTGACGTCGACGGTCCGCCGCGCGAGCCACGCGACGAAGAACCCTCCGCCCTCCCGCGCGACGACGCGCGGCGACTCCGCATCGCTCGCGGGATCGGAGACGACGCGAAGGCCGCGCGCCGATCCATCCGGCTGCTCGGGCGCCGCGCCGATGTCGACCGTGGCCACCTTGACGAGGCCCGTGTCGCGCGACGGCGCGTCCTCGTCCCACGCGACGAGCGCGACGTCGCCCGCGACCGCGACGTCGAACGCGTACGACTCGTCGGCCTGCACCTCGAGATCGAGGAACGCGCGAGGCCCCGCGTCCTTCGGCTGCTCCACCGGGGCGAGGACGAGCCTGCGCGGTCGCGAGGACCTGTAGAAGGCGGCGAGCGGACCGCGCAGCGAGCGCACGGGCTTCGGCGGTGGCTCGTCGCCGCGGGCCTCCCCGAGGGGAAACAGCTCGCTCCTCGCGAGGTCGCGCGACACACCCCAGACCGCGTGCGTCCGCGCCCCCTTGTGCCGCGCGATCACGCCGGCCAGCACGCCCGACGCGTCCACGATCGCGTCGCCGACCTCCACCTCGTCCACGCCGGGGGGAGCGGCCGTGCGATCCTCGGCCGTGCACGTGGCGAGCGCGGCGGCGTCCTCGCGCGCGGCCTGGCCCGCGTCCGCCGACGCGTCGACGGTCGAGCGCCTGCACGACACGAGGAGGATGCACGACGCGAGAGCCCGCGCGACGGTCGCGGGCGCGACGCGAGACCGACCGCCCGTCACCGGACGATCCCCTCGACGATCTCGAGCGCGAGCTCGTACCGCTCGAACGGGGGCATGATGTATGCACCCTGCACGCGATCCTTCACGGCCGCGAGCATCTCCCGTGCGATCCGCACACCCTCGCGCCGCCCTTCCGCGCCCCCGCCCGCCGCGCGCATCCGATCGCGCACGGCCTCGGGTACCTGCATGCCGGGCACCTCGTTGTGGAGGAACTCCGCGTTGCGGTGGCTCGCGAGCGGGAGGAGCCCCACGAGCACCGGCAGCCCGAGCGGCGCGACGTCGTCGAGGAACCGGGTCAGCACGGCCGGATCGTACACGGGCTGCGTCATCACGAGCTCGGCGCCGGCCTGCTTCTTGAGGGCGACGCGGGCGATCTCGCGCTCGTAGTTGAGGGCCGCCGGCTCGGCGCCCGTCGCGAGCACGAAGCTCGTGACGCCACCAAGGCCCTTGCCACCCGGATCGATGCCGTGGTTCAGGCGGAAGGCGAGCTTGAGCAGGCCGATGGAGTCGAGATCGTAGACGGCGGTCGCGTCGGGGAAATCCCCCATCTTGGGCGGATCGCCCGTGATGATGACGAGGTTGCGCAGCCCGAGATCGTGGGCGCCCATCAGGTGGGCGAGCGTCGCGAGGAGGTTCCTGTCCCGGCCGCACACGTGGAGGATCGTCTCCATCCCCGCCTCCGCCTGCACACGCACGGCGAGCGCGAGGTTCGACATGCGCGCCTGCGCGCGCGCGCCGTCCGCGATGTTGACGACGTCGACGCCCCCCGCCTTCAGCATCCGCGCCGCGGCGACGGCGCGCGAGGGATCCAGCCCGACGGGCGGATTCACCTCGACGGAGAGCACGAACCGCTTCCCGATCTTCGCGGCGAGGGCGCTACGGTCGGCGAAGGGCACGGGGGCGGCGCCTCCGACCGGAGGCGGCGGTTCCGTCCGCCAGACCTCGTGGGCGGCGGGCATCATGCCGACGGACGCCCCGTCGTCGTTCTCTCGGCCCGGCTCCGGCGTGGCCGGTGACGTGCTGTCCATTCCGGCCGACTGCGCCATGCGCGCCGAGGCGGCGATGCGCTTCGTGTGCTCGGGCGTCGTCCCGCAGCACCCCCCGACGAACCGAACCCCGAGCTTGAACATGCGGCGCGCGTACACGCCGAAGTACTCGGGCGTGGACACGTACACGAGCCGATCGTCGACGCGACGGGGCAGGCCCGCGTTGGGGACCGCCCACACGGGCAGGCCGACCGCGAGCATGCCCTGGACGCCCTCGAGCACGGTCATCGGGCCGTCCGAGCAGTTGATCCCGATGGCGGCAGCCCCCCACTCCTTCATCTGTCGCGCGATCTCGGGCGCCGCGGTGCCGTCCGCCATCCGCGCGTTCTCGTCGACCGAGACGGACGCGATGATGGGCACCCTGCCCTTCGCGGCGGCGACGGCAGCCTCGACGGCGACCCTGAGCTCGCCCGTCTGGCGGAACGTCTCGAGCAGGATCGCGTCGGGCGCCGCGTCGACGAGCGCCGCGGCCTGCTCGCCGACGGCCGCCCGCACCTTCGCGAGGTCGTCGGCGCTCGCGTCGCCGAGGAAGTACCCGGAGGGCCCGATGGCGCCGACGACCCACGCGCGATCCTGCGCGGCGAGGCGCGCGATCGCGACCGCCGCGTGGTTGATCTCGCGGACCTTCCCCCCGAGGTGGTGCTTGTCGAGCCGCATCGCGTGCGCGCCGAACGTGTTCGTCTCGATCACCGTGGCCCCCGCCCGCACGTAGTCCTCGTGCACCTTCTGGACGACGTCGGGCCGCGTGAGGCATAGCTCCTCGAAGCACGCGCTGTAGAGGATCCCCCGCTCGTAGAGCTGCGTACCCATCGCGCCGTCCACGGTGAACGCGCCGGAGGTTAGGGCCTGGGAGAAGGGGACCATGACGGGGGACTCGTACGCCGCGGGGGGCGTCTTTGCAACAGGGCGACGGCGGACCCGGACGCGGGCGGGCGGACAGCGGACGCCGGCGACGTGATAGCTTCACCACGATGCCCTCGCGGATCGACGACCTCAGGCGCGCGCTCCCGGAGATTCGCGCGAGCGACGATCCTGCCGATCGCGTCGCCTACGCGCGCGATCTCTGGCCGCGGCACCACCTCGCCGTGCGCGCCGGCAACGTGGGGGCGCACCGGCCAGGGTTCATCGTCTGGCCCGAGACGACGGCGGAGGTGTCCGCGGTGGTCACCTGGGCCGCACGCACGGGCACGCCCGTCGTCCCCTTCGGCGCGGGCAGCGGCGTGTGCGCGGGGATCCTCCCCACCGACGAGGTCGTCGTCCTCGACCTCAAGCGCATGGGGAAGATCCGCGGCATCGATCCCGCGGTCCCCAGCGTCGACGTCGAGGCGGGCGCGATGGGCGTCCCCTTCGAGGAGGAGCTCGTGCGCGCGGGCTTCACGCTCGGGCACTTCCCCTCGTCGATCCTGTGCAGCACGGTCGGCGGGTGGCTCGCGGCGCGCAGCGCGGGTCAGTGCTCCGGAAAGTACGGGAAGATCGAGGACATGGCGATCTCCCTCGAGTGCGTCACCGGCACCGGCGAGGTCGTGACACTCCACCACCGACAGCACGGCCCGAGCCTCGTCCCGATCGTCATCGGCAGCGAGGGGACGATGGCCGTCATCACGCGCGCCACGCTCCGGCTCCACCCCGCGCCCACCACGCGCGCGTACGGCGCCTTCTCCTTCCCGACCACCGAGCGGGGCTGGGACGCGATGCGCCGCGCCTTCCAGGCCGGGAAGCGCCCCGCGGTCATGCGCCTCTACGATCCGTTCGACGCCATGCTCGCGCGACAGGGCTCCGTGAAGGGCAGTCCCAGGAGTCCCCGCGGCGAGGGCGCGCCGTCCCCGCTCGGGTTCCCGGGGGCCGGAACGCGCGCGCTGCGTCGCGGCCTCCAGTCGCCGCGCTTCTTCAACGCGCTCGTGGACGGCCCCCTCTCGATCGCGCTCGGTCCCGCGCTCCTGGTCGTGATCTTCGAGGGCGACGGCACGAAGCCGTACGAGGATCTCGCCGAGACGCGCCGGATGTTCGAGGCGCTCGGCGCCGGATGGGAGGGCGAGGGCCAGGCGCGCAAGTGGTTCCAGCACAGGTACTCGGTGAGCTACCGGCAGGCGCCGGTCTTCGCGAAGGGCCTCTTCTCGGACACGATGGAGGTCGCCGCGCCCTGGTCGCGGCTCGACGCCGTGTACCACGGCGTGCGCAAGGCCCTGGGCCGGAGCGTGTTCGTGATGGCGCATCTCAGCCACGCCTATCCGGACGGGTGCTGCATCTACTTCTCGTTCGCCGGCAGCGCCGCGCCCGATCCGTCGAACCCGGCCGCGGCGTGGGACGAAGGCTGCGAGGAGGTCTACGATCGCACGTGGAAGGCCGCGATGGCCGCCGTGCTCGAGGCGGGCGGCGTGCTCGCGCACCACCACGGAGTCGGCCGCTCCAAGGCGCCTCGCCTCGCGGAAGAGCTCGGCGGCGTCGGGATGTCGACCGTGCGCGCGCTGATGAAGGCGTTCGATCCGCACGGGATCCTCAACCCCGGCAACCTCGTCGCGCCGCCCTCCCCCGATCCGTACCGCCACGACGCGAGCCCGCGGGAGATCTCGCCGTGAGCCTCGTGTTCGAGATCGACCGGGAGAGCCTCCTCGTACGGGCCGCGTCCGACGTGTCGGTGGCCATCCTCGAGGAGTCCCTCCGTGGCGAGGGCCTCACGCTGGGACTCGACGCCGCCCCCCCTTCGACGGGCGTCGCGGACTGGATCGCCCACGGCGCCCCCGGCGCGTCGTCGCCCTACGCGGATCCGGCGAGCCACCTCGTCGCGGGATTCGTCGCGACCCGCGCGCGCTCGGGCGAGGTCCTCCGCGTGAAGCCGAGCCCGCGAAGGAGCGTCGGCCCCGACCTGCTCGCGCTCGTGTTCGGTATGGAGGGCCGCCTCTTCGCCCTGACGGAGGTACACCTCGTCGTCCGGCGCCAGGACGCGGAGCGGGTGAACGAGCCGCACGGCGTCAGGGCCGATCCGCCGGTGTCGGACGCCGAGGCGAGGCTGTTCGACGCGATCGGCGGCGTGGTCTGGTAGGTCGTGGGTGGAGGTCGAACATGGGCTGTCTCTTCTGCAACATCGTCTCGAAGAAGATCCCGAGCGCCATCGTGCTCGAGAACGACCACGCGCTCGCGTTCCGCGACATCAACCCGGTCGCCCCCACGCACGTGCTCGTCGTCCCGAAGAAGCACATGACCGGCATCCACGACGCGACGCCGGAGGACGGGGAGGTCCTCGGGGCGGTCCTCCTGGCCGCCCGACAGGTGGCGCACGATCTCGGCCTCGAGGCCGGCTACCGCCTCGTGGTGAACAACGGCGCGGAGGCGGGGCAGAGCGTCTTCCACTTGCACGTGCACGTGATCGCCGGACGCCCGCTCGCGTGGCCGCCTGGCTAGAGCCAATGCCGTTCGGATAAGGCGTTCGTTCGAGCGAGGGTGCCCCCACCCGTCGCGCTTCGCGCGCCGGCCTCCCCCCGATCGCGCGCTACGCGCGCGATGGGGGAGGCGAAGAGGTTCCGTGGAGGCGGTGGGGCGCCCGCGCAGACCTCACCCCCCGTCCCC
>SXGT01016653.1_pt1 | contig 51688 bp, 51 predicted proteins | sample 3176221 | NCBI WGS metagenome assembly SXGT01 (sample SAMN11356862, study PRJNA531348) | freshwater metagenome | isolation source: freshwater sample F1-120 | place: China: Fuxian Lake, Yuxi | collected 2017-12-25
CTCCAAGCTCATGCGGGGGGGGCGAGCACGCTGGAAGATCGCACATGAGACGTGCAACACGCTGAAGAATCCAGGCGACAACTTCGCGCACACCTACGGGCCTGGCGAGCAGCATCTCGCGGTGGTGTTTGCCCTGCTGCTGCTGCTGGCGTTTTTGGTGGATCAGACGCAGCAGTTGTGTTGCGCTTTGTTGCAGGCCGTGTGGGCGAAGCTTGGCAGCAAGCGCCTGGTGTGGGAGCGCATGCGCTCGCTGTGCTATACCGACGAACTGGCATCTAGGCGTCCACTACTCGAAGCCCTGTGTTACGGCTGGCAAAGGCTCAAACCCATCTGTGCGATGGATGCCTCTTCATCTCAAGCTTTGCTGCTGCGCTTCTCTCGCCAGAACCAGCTGATAGGCCATCGCTGTGGGGCAGGTGTGCCCCAAGCACGACTTGGTGTCCTTTTCCAGGAGACACCTGGCCTTCTCTGCTTGCGGCAACACCGGTAGCAGAGCGCAATGGATGGCCAAACTACCCAAAACTCGTTTCTCGAAGCGGACATCTGAGGCGATAGCACCAACAGCGGGAATTGCTGTCACACCATTGAGACCAGTCGACCCCGCCGGTCCGGTGGCGCCGGTGGTGCCCGTCGTCCCTCCCTGAGCCAGAAGACTCCAGAAGGTCGGACTGCTGTCGGGAGCGTGATTCACATTCCCGCCTTGCAGGGAGATATAGCTACTGCCAGCAAAGCCCACCGTATCGGTCGCCGCGTATGCGGTTGTCGGACTCCACCCCCCTTTAAACGTCAGCCCCGTCGCCCCGGTGGCGCCCGTCACGCCGTTCGACCCTGGAGCCCCGTTCGCTCCCGCGGCCCCCGCCGGACCCGTGAGGCCCGGCGGGCCCGTGAGGCCGATGCCGCCCGGCACCCCCGTGCTCCCTGTCGCCCCCACTGGACCGGTGGCGCCTGCGCTCCCGGTGGCGCCTGCGTTCCCCGTTACGCCTGTCGCCCCGGTGGCGCCTCGCAGCCCTATCTCGCCGGTGGCGCCCCTGAGACCCGTGGGATCACCAACCCAGCGCCCGAGACTGTCAATCACCGGCCTGAACTCATTGGTATCCGTGTGAATCGTGACAGAGCGCGGTGTGATGTCGCCTGTGGCGTTTTCACTCGTAATGGCTTCAAAGGTAAAGGGCGTACTCTGCACACGAAAGCGCGGTTGCAGCTCGTCGTCGTTCCCAATGGTCATGCCCAATTCGATCTGACCACTCTGGAAAAGGTCGTCGGCCAGCGGATTGGCAGGATTGGCTCCCACGGAGGCTTGGTAGAGTCCCTCACTAAAGATGACCGTCTGGGCTTCTTGCCACAGAATACTCTCCTGAGGCGTGGAGACATCGTAGAGCACAAAGCGCACCTGTTCGACACGGTTGATGGGCAAGCCGGTGGGCCGGTCTATGATGGTACCTTGGAGAGAAAGCGTGCGTGGCACCCTGGCACACACCTCATGAGCAGCCGATGTGAGACTGAGAAGGACCACACAAACACTCAGTAGCGTCTGCACACGCGATGTAGGAAAGGGGGAAGCCAGGTGTACACGTGCAAACACAGTCATCTCCTACGCCGAAAACAGCGCTTAAAACATTGAGACGGTTACAACATAACTCCGAGATGTAGCTCTTTGCTGAAACAGAGGACCGAGGATCTGCGTTGCCTGATGTTGAGGAGATTCCCCAAGCATCCCGTTAAAACGTATGGATATACCGTCAGTCGGCACGATTGGAGACGCTGCGGCGCTAGGAGGAGGCGCTGCCGTGTCTTTGGCGCCATCGGCTCCACACCCTATCATCCCTAGAGCAAGTATCAAGGTCGCGATGACTCTCCACATAGGCACGTTCTCCTTCATGGTGTAGTCTGACTCAATGTTCGCATCATAATCATTGAGTCGCCCACTTAGTTTACTCTGAATTTATACGGCGCAGCAATTTAGCCAATGTATAGATCCAGCGCTAGGGTGTCAAGACTGTATGCGGTGTGAGAAGTCTCACAACGACAGCACGAGGAGGCTTTTGACAGAGGGCTGTTTTCCCTTTACTCTGCCGCTATTGGCGTGTGTCGATGCCCTCAGGACTCAGGGCTTAGACCTCAGACCGGCATGGGCTCCCAGACAGAGACGTGGTTCGCTCCTCACACGGGCAGATATTCTCTCCCTGCTTCAGAAGGAATGGCAACACATGGTGTACAACGCGTGGTATCGGCAGTGTTTACTCGGGGGCTTGGGTGGTCTCCTCTTCCTCGTCGCCGGTTGTGGTGGTAGTGATGGGAACAACGGCGGGAGTGTCGTGCGCACGAGCCGCTTAGCGTTACAACTGACTCCGCTGTCCGATGTCGCTCCAGACGCGGGCCAACCGCGCGCTGCGTCGCCTGGAACGGGGCGACAGGTACTGCCGGGAACTCCCGGATTTCTGACGCGCCTGACGGTGCGCGTTGAGGCCGCGGATTTCTCCCCAATCACGGCCTCTTTCTCCCTGACGGCAACGCAACAAGAGGGGGTCGAGATTGCCCTCGCCGTGCCCGTAGGCGCACGCCGCCGTCTTACTGTGGCGGCTTTCAATGAGGCTAATGTGGAAATTTTTCGTTCTGAAGAGCGCACCATCGATGTGCAGGGGGCGGCACAAACGGTGGCGCTCACGCTGCAACGCGTCTTGATCTCTCGCCCAGCTCTGCCGAATGATCTGGCCCAGCGGGTCTTTGTGTTTCCCGAGGGGGCGGCCTTTGAAATTACGAGTAGTCTTGGAGAGATCAGACTGGCTTTTGGCAGATTTACGGGCAATACGAGTCCCTTCACGCTGGCGGCTGGGGGATTCACGACACGTGGTACCGTCACGCTCGGTTCATGTCACTTCCTCGCCAGCACCAGTGATTTCCCGCCTGGGGAAGGAGTGCCGGCGGGTGGACAACTGCTCCTTGATCCCTGTGAGGTCGATAGCGCCGATGGCCGCCTGCTGGTGCAGCATGCCGTCACTGGCAATCGGTCGATCTCACGCCCTCCTGGCCTCACGGATGTCAACGACGCGCCCAGTTTTGTCAGAGGTCCCAGTCAACTCGTGGGCGAAGATGCGGGGCCCCAAACCGTGTCTGGGTGGGCAACGGAGATTAGCGCTGGGCCACCTGATGAGGCCGGGCAGACCCTAACCTTCGTGCTGAGCACCGATAACCCCGCACTGTTCAGCACTGCGCCGGCTCTCGACCCCACGACGCGGACGCTGACCTATACCCCGGCTCCCGATGCCACAGGCCAGACGACGGTGACCGTGCAGTTACGCGATAATGGCGGCACGGCCGATGGCGGCGTCGACAGCAGCGCGCCACAGACTTTCACGATTTTCGTTACACCCGTCAACGACGCGCCAGTCGCCAGTAGCCAAACGGCAGCCACGTCCGCGGACAGTCCCGTGACGCTGACGCTGGTGGCACGCGATATTGACAGCCCACGTCTGAGCTTCGGCGTGGTGAGTACCCCAACCCACGGCAGCTTGGGGCTGGTGAGTGCGGTGCGCTGCACGCCCAACGGGGCGGGCGCGACGTGTACGGCAACCGTCACGTACACACCAATGGCGGGCGACAACGGCCCCGACAGCTTCCTCTTTATTGCCAGTGACGGAGCACTCATCAGTGACAGTACCGCGATGTCTCTGACCGTGAACACCGTGAACGCGGCGGCGAGCCGGCGCGCTGCACCAGACCAAGGTAGGAGCGCTCGCGCAAGCTCTCAGAGCGTACGCCAGGGCACACCAGCCCTGAGCACGAGTCCACCCGGCCAGGGCACTGCGGCGGCGACCTCGTCCGTAACGGTGCACGGCACCGCTACCTTCACAAGGCTGGAACTGACCAGTCTCCCACCCACACTGGCGCTTCCTCAGCTCGCGCTGGGACTCACGTGGTCCCTCGTGGTAGATGGGGAGGTCGCCGCTATGGCCGATCTCAACAGCGACGGCATCCAGGACATCCTACACGCCACCATTCTGGCGCCCACCGTATCCGTGCTTCTTGGCACCAGTGCTGGCGGGTTGCAGCCTCAGCAGGATTATGTCGTCGGCCCCACTTTTGCTGTGGTCTCTGCTCTGGCCGTGGCCGATCTCAATGATGATGGTGCTATGGATGTGGTCACCGCCAACGACGTGGCCGGGAGCGTGTCCGTATTACTGGGGTATGGCGATGGGACGTTTCAGCAGCCAGCCGCGCTGTTTGGGGTTGGTCCGAGCCCGGCTGGGGTGGCGGTAGGAGATGTGAATGGCGATGACGTGCTTGATCTGCTCGTAGTTGACCGTCAGACCCTCGACGTCACGGTGTTCCTGGGGTATGGCGATGGCACCTTTGGGGTCGCACAATCTTTCGCCATCGGCGAGGCCCCCACCTCGGTGCTTGTCGTGGGCCTGGATAGTGCCGGCGCGCTCGCTGTAGTGGTCCTGCGCGGGGGGTTATGATGGGGAAGCGCCGCGCCGCCGTCACCCAGCGCGGCGGCGGGCTAGCTGTGGCGCCACGCCACACTACCCGTCAGTTTGTCCAGTAATTCTGTATACACGAGGGCCACTTTGTGTGCAACTTCATCATCCGTGGCCACTGCCACCGGGTGTTCGAGCATCACAAACGGCAGCTCTGGGTAATCCAGCGCGTGCTGCTGGGCCTGGGCGATGGCCAAAAAGGCCTCGGTGATGACGCAAACAGTAGGGATACCAGCTTTCTCGAAATTGACCGAATCCTGGAGACTCCAGGCGGTACAGCTGCCTCATTCACCGAGGCCGGTGATGACCGCATCCGCCTGGCTCATGAGGGGTTTGAGAATCTCATCACGTGCCGGGCGCGTGAAGAAGGGTTTTTGGGCGTATAGGACGGTCTTGACGCCCTCGCGTTCCTGCAACCACTGTCCGAGTAAGGCAAAATAGCGATTGCTCGGTTGCAATTTGTTGTTGTCCAGAAACGCCACGGTTTTGCCGCGCAGCGTGTCGAGACGGGGTGCCAACAGACCACCACGCGGAAACATCTCCGGCTGCGGGGAAAGGACGATGAATGGGCTGTGCTCCTGCGCCATAATGGCTTGCCTCCTGCCTTGTATGATCTACACGGTATCGATTTTCTGCGTGACTGCCCGCGTGCCCCAACCGGGGATGAACACCGAATGGCGTCCTTGGCCCCCGGCCACGAACACGAGTATGTCGTCTGGGGTGCGCACGATGGGCGCCAACGTCTCTTCATCCTCGCGATTCACCCAGCGCGGCCAGAAATTTTTCTTATACTCGGCCCCATACATGCCATTGTATTTGAGCTCCCGTAGGGGCTGGCGGGCGTGCTCCCACAGATAATACTTGACGTCGCGCTTGCGCCAGTTGTGCTCTGCAATGCTCACGGCATGTTCCGGGCACAACACCACCATGGTGTCGCCCATGACGTAAAAGTTGTTATGCCCGGTGCCTTTCATGGCCCCGGCCACGCCATAGAGAATCTGGAACGGATCACTCTCGGCGTGATTATTGATATTGTGCGGCGGTTCACAGGAATACGCCGTGATCGTGCTGTCTTCGAGTCGAAAGCCGCGCTCGACGTGGAATGGCTCCCACGGCGAGTCCTCTTCATTTTCCGCCCACAGGTAGGCGTATTTCCCGGGATGGCCAAACGTCGCCTTGTCGGTCTCGCCGGGAATGCCACCGCCCAGATTCATCATGATGAGTCGCAGGGCACGGCCCATCGTGGCATTGGGGCGAAAACCGCTGCCCAGGCAGCCGGCTTTGCTGTTGATCTGCAAGGTGCGCGCCAGCGGGCCATTGACCACAAATGTCGGAGTGCTCATGTGCGTGGTGGACTGCACCCCATGCAAGTTAAACACCTCAGTGAGCATGGCTCTGACCCCGGCAATGACCACCGGCAGGTATGCGGGCTTGCAGCCCGCCATGACGGCATTGATGGCCAGTTTCTCTACCGTCGCACCGCCGTATTTAGGGGGCACATAGCCAAGGAACTCCTGCGGATCATAGTCACCGATCATGCGCCGTACCAGCTCTGGGGTCGGAGGCACAATGGGCAGACCATCGGTCCAGCCGTTGTCCATGAACAGCTCAATCGCCGCCAGCGGATCATCCACCGGGATTGCCGTAGACACCAAAGCGTGTTGCACCATTGCCTCCCCCAGGTCATCACCAACCCCTAACACAGATGTCGGGCCCGCGCTGCGGCCGTGAGCGCATCTCGAAACGCCGGATGGGCAATCTCGATCAGCGCCTGGGCGCGTTCCCGCAGTGTCATACCACGCAGATTACGTGCGCCGTATTCGGTGACGATCCACTGCACCTCGGCGCGCAGCACCGACACCGCGGTGCCCGGCTCAAAGACTGGCACAAGGCGCGACACCGTACCACCCAGGGCCGTGCTAGGGAGCGCCAGAATCGAGCGCCCACCCTGGCTGCGCGCCGCCCCGCGCACGAAATCGACCAGGCCTCCGGTACCGGACATCTGGCGCAGCCCGAGGCTCTCGGAGTTCACCTGGCCGCTGAGATCAATTTGCATCGCGGCGTTAATCGCTACGATGTTGTCGATGCTGCCAATACGATACGGATCGTTGGTGTATTCAATCGGGTGGAACTCGACCCCGGCATGCTCGTGGAGGAAGTCATACAGGCGTTGTGTGCCACGACAGAAGCTGGTGACCACGAGCCCCCGATCCAGGGTCTTGCGGGAGCCGTTGATACAGCCGCGCTCGATGAGATCGACCATCCAATCGGTAAAGAGTTCGGTATGGATGCCTAGATCCCGGCGATCCGTGAGGCACTCCGCCACGGCAGCGGGCACCGCCCCACCGCCGACCTGGAGACAGTCGCCATCGCGAATCAGCGCGGCAACGTGGGCCCCGAGCTGGCGTTCCACCGCACCAATGACCGGGCGTGGATTTTCCGCCAAGGGATAGTCAGTCTCGACCACGGCATCGGCGCAGGCCAGCGGAAAGCGAGCCGGACCAGCCGTTTGCGGCATCTGCTGATTGACCTCGGCAATGACGGTGCGTGCCACCTGCCGTGCCTGGTCCATGAAGCCAACATACGCCCCGTAGCTACAGGTGCCATCTACCGTGGGCGGCGCCACGGTGACAATGGCGACATCCAGCTTGCGTGGCCCGTCGGTAAACAACCGGCTCATCTGGTGGAAATGCGCTGGGGTGTAGTCGACATACCCGGCGGCGACCCCAGCCCGGAGGGCTTCCGGCACCAAGAGGGGATTGAAACGGATGTGCTGGGCCAGTTCCGGTGTGGCGGTAGGGAACGCCCCGACCAGGCGCATGTGCAGGATTTCCACCGCGGTCAACTGCTCGGCCCGTGCGAACAGCGCCTCCAGCACGACTCTGGGCGTGTTGGCGTTGGCACTGATGGCAATCGTATCCCCGGAGCGCACGAGCGCCGCTGCTGCCTGCGGCGTGCAAAGACGTATGCGACCTGGCAGGCTGGCAAGCGGAACATAGGCGCGCATTGATTATCCTCTCTTGGGGCCCCGTCACAGTGGTATCCTAGCATATCTGTTTCCTACATACACTGCCAGTCCAACACCTTCGCGGGCCTGGCCCGCTCCTACAAGAGCGCTGTGCACGAGGAGGGTTTCCTGTAGGAGTGGGCCAGGCCCGCGAGACACCCTTGACTGGCACAGGACTTACGACATGGACATCTAGCATGTCTTGGCAGAGACCGCAAAAGCCAGCGCCGCCCGGTAGTGGGCTCTTGGCCCGGCAGCAGCTGCGCGTTCCTGAGAGCACGCCATCTTCGACGCGCCCCAAGCGGAGGAGAGCCCGCGCTTCCAGGGAGAAGGCGTAGGGGTTGACCAACGGGCCAACGACCCGCCTCCCATGGTTGCAGTTCCTATATTCCTAGTGTCGGAAAATTTTACAAGCGCTCTCATCCGTATAAGCGATTATTTTGCATGGAGTTCGCCGTGGCATTCCCCAGAGTAGGGCTGAGGTGTCAGCATTTTTTACAGTGCGGCATCTCGCAAATAACTTCCTGTTTTTTTTGACATTGGGTCTCGCTCTTGCTTCAAGATCGCTTGCTCTGTCAACATTCTTTACACTCAATCTTGATGCTGTGCTCTTCTCATATGAGCTCCGCGACGCGCGCATGGCCAATATGGGTAGGACGATGCAACACGTCTGGTGTGTATGCCTACCTCCACGGCAATGGATGTAAAGAGAAGAAGTACATGATGTTATACCTATAGAGACAAGAAAGTATACCAAGGTCATTTCGTTGTTTCTTGTGCGTGATATCTCCGTAGGCTGGCAGGCGTCTCACCCACTCTGGATGCTGAACAGACGCCTGCCAGCCAGGAAACCCTGGTCTGTTGCCTACCCCGCCTGGTCGATGGCATGATCTTGGGACGTGCCCTGCGACAGCAGGTGTTGTGTTGCCCTGGCTGGTCGAGGCAGCTACAGGTGTTCCTCGCCCTCGGGACGCGCCGCAGCGTGCCTCAGGCCCCATCCAGTCGTATCCTCTTGGAGACCAGTTATGTATTTGGCACAGATTATGCTATAGTCAAATATCGAACGCATGGCCGCAGAGATGATGTGTTATGTCTCCTGGCGGGCGTGCTGGGTCGCAGAGGGACGTATGGTTGCATAGTATCTCTACATAATATGCAAAGGAGGGCGATGATGTTGTCGCAAAAGTTTGGAATCCGCGAGGTAGTTCTCAGTTTGGTTGTCAGTGCCCTATGCGTGCTGGGAGCTCCCCAGCACGCTGTGGCCGCGAGCTATACCTTTAGCATTAACGCGGGTGGTGGTGTCCTCTCGGGGAGTTTCACTGGAGTAGATGGAGTAAACGGGCCTAATGACGGGACCATTGCAGTATTAGACCCGGATACTAACTTCGCCAATGAGGTGTTCGAACTCACGGCGCTCGCAGTCAACTGGGATGGGGCAGTAGCTCCCACGGCCTTCGCGATCTCCCTCGCGCCCCCCCAGTTCTCTCAGCCTGGCAGTGCCAATACTGTACAATTTGAGTATAATATAGCTACTAATACCATAACAAACCTCTATGTTGCCTTTGGCGGGAACTTGGTAGATTGCCAGCTGTGCGCTCCAGGGGATGCTATGACACTCAATGGGCCAATACCTGATCAAGATATAGACGTGGTGATTACAGCCCAAACTGTTACTTTACTAGAAATATCAGCAGTACCTGAGCCACAGACGGCCATCCTCTTCAGCCTTGGGCTGGCGAGCATAGCCATCTATACGGTCTACCGCCGTCGGCATGCCGTGGTCGCCACGGCGCGCTCAATCTCTAGCTCCTAAAGACACTACCACGTCCGTCTCGTGTCTGCACCACCGGTCAGGGGCACTCCGGTGCCCCGCCGTACAGCTCTGGGCGCAGGGCGGTCCCAGAGACCTCGCAGCGCCTGCCATTAGGCGCTAGGGGGCACCTGCAGCACCACATTGTCAATCAGCCGCGTTGCACCGATATACACCGCCAGCGCCACCACCACTGTACCCGCCAACTGTGCCACCTCACACAGCGTGTCAGGATCGCACACCGCCACATAGTCGAGGCGCGCTAACGGCTCCTGCGCCACCGCGTTGCGTAGCGTGGCCATCAATCGGTCGCCGTGGCGCTCACCCTGGGCCAGGCGCGCTTGCGCCAGTTGCAGCGTGCGCCACAACACCAGCGCCGCCCGGCGTTCCGCTGGCGTCAAGTAGGCATTACGCGAACTCATCGCCAAACCGTCGGGCTCGCGGATAGTCGGACAAGTGATGACTGTGGTGGGCATACAGAGATCCCGCGTCATCTGGCGCAGCACCGTCACCTGCTGGTAATCCTTCTGCCCAAAGTAGGCACGGTCCGCTCCCACAATGTGGAAGAGTTTCCCCACCACCGTCGTCACCCCGTGAAAATGGCCGGGGCGGGAGGCGCCGCAAAGGAGGGCCGTGATGGCGCTCACCCGCACCTCGGTGAGAAAACCCGTGGGATACATCTCTGCCACAGTCGGCGTAAACACCACGTCTACCCCAGCCTCCCGCGCCTGCTGCAGATCACCCGCGAGGTCACGCGGGTAGGCAGCAAAATCCTCTTGTGGGCCAAATTGGGTAGGATTGACAAAAATTGACATGACCACCACCTCGCACTCCTGGCGGGCCGCGTGCACGAGGCTGATGTGCCCGGCGTGGAGAGAGCCCATGGTGGGGACCAGGCCAATGCGTATGTTGGTGGCGCGATGGGCCGCGAGAAATTGGCGGAGTCCCCGCACCGTCTCAAAAACCTGCATGACATCTGCATCCTTCTGCCGGTGGCTCTGCCTGGAGGGAGCGACCTGTCGCCTCACTCCGACGCCCACGGTCGCGTGGGACAGTCGTCCGACTCGCGCTGCGCTGGCAAGGTCGGCAGGCACCAGAGCGCACCACCGGGCGCTTTCTGTTGTCACGGTGCAGCATTTATACTACAAAGTTGGCGGGCGAACCATCGTCCTGTGTCCACAGGGAGAAGACCATGCACCTGCTCGATGTGCCAACGTTGTTTCACCTGCTCGATGCCGACACCAGGGCTGTACAGCACACGATTATGGTCGATGGCTGGAGCGGCGGCCTGTGGCCAGACCATCCGGAGTGGAACGACCACGCCGATAATACGCGCGTCTTTTCACTGGCCGTGCATTATTTCTCGGTGCGCCATCCCCCCGTGGACCGCCCGCGTGTGGCCGTGGCAGCGCAGCTCCTGGCCAGCCACGCCAGCGCCTGTGCCGAGTCGCATCTAGTAGAAGAAGACCCGATATATCAGCAGGCCCAGATGTGGCTGTGGGCCATGGTGGGAGCTATCCCTGGCCTGCCCGGCAGTGGGGTGATGCTGCCACCCGTACGCGATGACGCCCAGCAGGTATGCGTGCCGGGTGGGGACGTCGTGGCGTTTACCCACGCCGCGATGGCCATGGTCGAGGCCCTCATCTTTAGCGGGGTTGACGCCGCCCAGAACATTGTCGAAGGCTTTCTCCGCTCCCGGCCGGATCATACCTCCCAACGCGCCATGGCCGTGTTTCGGGCTGTGCTTGGGGAGGAGGGTGAACGCCTCCTTGATGCCGACATCACCTGTGTGCAGTGCGGCGCTGTAGATCTGCAAACGTGGTACACCGGGCAAACCTGGGGCGAGATCCTGTGCGCCGACTGTTATGATGCGCGCGTCCGGGCTGGCAAGACGCAGGGCTGATGATCAGGCTCCTGTGGGCCGAAAGGTCTCGATGCCACATACCTCATACCTGCCCAAAAGGGACGACCGGCCGGTCGTCCCTCCATCCGCCATGGACTTCTCGCCGGGCGAGCGTACGCCTGTGTTGACACCGCCTGTCAACACGCTACACTCTCATGTGACCCCGCAACCACTCGGGAGGGCAGGGCTCTCTCGCAACGCTCCACTTAGCGTAAAGGAGTGCCGTTATGCGACACACCCTGGTTCCTACTCTACTCCTCCTCACCTTGCTGCCAGGCGTGGCACCGGCCCAGGACGCCAAAGCTGTGCTGGACAGTGTGGCGAAGGCCATGGGAAGCGCCGAGCTCACATCGCTGCAGTATACAGGCAGCGGGACGAATTTCGCCCTCGGGCAGAATGCGGCCCCTGGAGCCCCGTGGCCACGTTTCAATGTCAAAAGTTTCAAGCGTCTCGTTAACTATAGCACCGTCTCCATGCACGATGAGATCGTCCGCACCCAGGCGGAGCCCACGCCGCGCGGCGGGGGTGGCCAGCCCCTGTCTGGTGAGCAGCGCCAGATGTTCTTTGTCAGCGGGACACACGCCTGGAACCAGACGGGGAACAACATGGTAGCCGCTCCGGTTGCACTGCCCGAGCGCTTACAACAGCTCTGGATTACCCCGCATGGTGTGATCAAAGCCGCCATGGCCCATCAGGTGACCGCGCAAACGCAAACGGCAGGGGACCGTAAGCTCACGACCCTGGCCTTCACAGTACCTGGCGCCCTCAAAATCCAGGCGACCATCAATGAGCGCCACCTGGTCGAAAAGGTCACCTCTTGGAGTCCGCACCACGTCCTCGGCGACATGCTCACCGAGACGACCTACACCGAATATAAAGACTTCGGCGGCTTGCAGTTTCCCACGCGTATTGTGCAGACCCAAGGTGGCTTTCCTAGCCTGGATCTGACCGTGCAAGAGGTGCAAGCCAATGCGCCGGCGGATATTACAGTACCCGATGACGTACGTCAGGCCAGCATCAAGGTCGAAGCCAACAAAGTGGCTGAGGGCGTCTGGTACCTCACCGGGGGCACGCATCACAGCGTCGTGGTGGAAATGCAGGACCATGTGGTGGTGATTGAAGGACCGCAGGATGACGCTCGTGCCAGTGCGGTGTTGGCGGAGACCAAAAAGTTACTGCCCAGCAAACCCATTAAGTATGTCGTCAACACGCATCATCACTTTGACCACGCCGGCGGCCTGGGGGCCTTTGCCGCAGATGGCATCACCATCATTACGCATGACGTCAACAAGGCGTTTCTCGCCCAAAGTTTGGCCGCGCCGCGCACGGTGCAGCCTGACAAACTCGCCCAGTCTGGCAAGCAACCTACCGTTGAGGGTATGCAGGAGAAGCGCGTCCTCAGCGATGGCACCCGCGTGCTCGAACTGCATGTGTTACAGGGGAATCAGCACCACGACGGGTTGATTGTCGCCTATCTCCCCAAGGAAAAATTCCTCATCGAGGCGGATGCCTATACGCCCGCGGCTCCCAACACCCCGCCGCCGGCCCAGCCGAATCCCTTTAGCGTGAATCTGCACAGCAACCTCGAACGGCTGAAGTTGGACGTGGAGCAGATTTTGCCCCTGCACGGGCGTCAAGTGCCGCTCGTTGAATTGCTCAAGGCGATTGGCAAGACTTCCTAGAGGCCTCGCGCAGGACGGGGACGACCAGCATTTATCTGGCCTCGTCCTCGTCCTCGTCCTCCTCGGTTGCGTCGTTCCCCCAGGGATCACACCAATAATCCATGGCCAGCCACAGACTGCGCGAATAGCGGAAAAAGCACACCGGGAAGACGCTGCAAAAGCCGACCCAGAGCAGCAATTGTTGGGTCAAGGACACGGGCATGGACCACTCCACGGCGAAGGAGCCGAGGAGTGCCAACCCCACCGTCACGCCATAGTTGACATACATGGCGCCCAGGAAATAGCCTTGTTCACGCTCAAAGCGCAACCGACACTCCGCACAGTGCTCGTGCAGGGTCAGCCAGGAACGACACAACGTGCGGGCACCGCAGCGCGGGCAACACAAACGGAGCCCGCGGCGCAATGCACGCAGGGCTTGCACGGATGGACGTTCTGCAGGCATATCCCGTGACCTCCGTCTTCATGCTATCCTGCACGCTGGGGGGCTCGCCGGTCGTGCATCGCCACCCTAGGACACGCGACATGCCGACAACGCCAGCAGGAGGAGCACACGATGCAGCAAGCGCGCATGATAGGTCTGGTAATGAGTGTGGGCGTGCTGTACGGTCACGTCACCCTCGCGGTGGTAGCAGGCCCTGCGTCTGAGGTCATCGAGCAGGGGTATCGTCGCGTAGCCCAGGCGCGTCTGGCACCAGACACGCCAACGCGAGAAGCCCTGCTGACGGAGGCGCTGGCCGCCTTCAAAACCGGCTATCAGACGGACGCCGCGAGCCCAACGAGTAAGGTGCACGCCTTGCTAGGTGCGGCCCAGGTGTCTCTCCTCGTGCAGGCGCCGCGTCGGGTGTTTCCGTTTCTCTGGCAAGCCACCCCGCTCCAACGCGCGGAAAAAAATCTCCAGCAGGTGCTGGTCTTCCAACCGGACAACGCGGCAGCGGCCTTGCTCCTTGGGATAGTGTACTGGCGCCAAGCCACCCAGACGACTGGAGCAGCCCCAGACCTCCTGGCACGCAGCCAGCACTACTTCGCGCAGGCAGCGCGTCTGGGCCTCCCCATCCGTCTGGACCCTGCCCCGGTGCCCGCCGCTGATCCAGGGGTCTGGTGGCGTCTTGAGGATACCATTGTGGCGTTGCGTTATGTCGATGCCCGCGGCACTGGCCGGGCGGACGACCTGCTGCTGGTCTATCAGAGAGCCGGCAACGCCCCCATCTTTGGCACAGTCGTGACCGGGGGCCAGGCCCATGCTCTGATAACCGAGACCAGCACAGGCGTCCTGGCGTTGCAAGGGCTTTTGGAAGCGCAGACAACGATACCACAGCCAGGCAAGCCACCCATCCTGGTCATGCACCTGCGGCAGGGGCAGCAGCTGGTCGAGGCACGTTTTACGTGGGACGGGACACACTTCGTACACATCCCTGTGCAACAGTAGGAAGCCGATCATGGACGCGTGGTCCACGATCGGCGAGAACGCGGCGGCAGGTTAGTGCTTGGCCCCAGAGGCCTTGGCGGGCACAGCCGTTTTATGGGGGAGTCTAGTCGAGGCGCTGAAGTCCGGGATCAACATAAAGACCAGAAAGACGCAAATGACGAGCGGGGTAAAGGCAATCAGCCCAAGCGTCGCGCGCTCAAAGCGCAGATGCATGAAATACAATGCCACGAGCACCGCTTTTCCCACCGCCATGCCAACCAGCAACACCGCTTTGGCAAACGCCGAATAGTCTGGCAGTGCGACCAGGATTTCCAGGATCGTCAGGGCTAGCAGATAGTAAAAAATCTTCATGTACAACGCGTCAGAATGATGCTCAGCCATGCGTGAATTCTCCGCCATACCCTAAATCAGATAGACAAAGGTGAAGACCATGATCCACACCAAATCGACAAAGTGCCAGTAGAGACCCGCGATCTCCACCGAGCTGTAATTGGTCGCCGAATAGGCACCGCTGATCCCACGCAGCCAGATGCACAGCAGGTACAGCACCCCCCCCGTGACATGCAGGCCGTGGAAGCCCGTAATGATGAAGAACGTGGTGCCAAACTGCGGCGCCCCCGTGACGATTTCACCGGACGCGAGCTGCAATGTCCATCCGGTCAATCCAAGGCCTTGATGAATCAGATGCCACCACTCGTAGGCTTGCCCCAGGAGGAACGCGACTCCCCCAAGAATGGTCCAGCCAATAAACTTGCGAAATCCGGCCAGATCGTTACGCTGGATGGCGGCCAAGCCTTTGACCATCCACACGCTACTAACGATCAGGAGTAAGGTCATCAAGGCGGTAAGCCAGATGCCCAGGACATCATACGGCTTTGGCCATTCGGTGCTGCCATAGCGTATGGCACCATACCCGGCGAGGAGCGTGCCAAACGACATGGCATCACCTGCCAGGAAGACCCACATCCCCAGTTTGCCCCAGCTCTCAGGCGTCAAGGGGCTTTCGTACGATTCTGCATGCCCGGTATGCATGGCAGCCGCTTCGCTCACTGTGCATTCTCCTTCTGTGTCCAGGCTAGCGCTTTCCCTGCACGCTGCTGGGCGCGCTTGTGTGCGAGGTACACTGTGCCAAAAATGGCGCCAAAGATCAGAAATGGCATAGACATCAAGAACAGAATGCTGCTATTCATGCCCCGTGCCAGCGCATCATCCCCTTCCCAGCACACCGCGCAGGCCCAGGCTGCGGCTGGGAGCAGGGCATACGCCATGACGCCTCCCACGAGAGGCCATCTCCAGGACCGCCTCATCCTTCGTCCCTGCATACCGACCTCCTCTCGTCAGTACAGATAAACCAGAAAATATAAAAAGGGCCACAGACCAACAACATATGACCAATACATCGCACACAGGACCACGCCTGTGCGCCGCGTGGCGCTATAGCGCTGGTGCGTCGCCCGCCGCCACACACTGCACAACCAGATGACTGCCCCCAAGACGTGCAGGCCATGGCAGCCAATGAGCGTGTAAAACGTGGCGCCATACACGCCGGAGGAGAGGGTGAGGCCATAGCTGATGAGTTTGACCCACTCATAGCCCTGGACGAGCAGGAAGGTGACGCCGAGCAGAGCCGTGCGTAGGAGCAGACGTGTGGCCCTTTGGCCCTCTCCATACCGCATGGCGCGGTTGGCCGCGGCCATCGTCCAGGCGCTATAGAGCAGAATCAGCGTGTTCAAGCCGGTGATCTCAACGGGGAGACGAGGCATCGCCATCGGTGGCCACGTCTCATTGGCGAGGCGATACACCAGGAACGCGCCCACGAGGCCGGCAAAAAACATGGTCTCGGCCCCCAGGAAAATCAGCAGGCCCAAACGCGCATTGCTGAGCGGCGTCCCACGCGGGCCCCCATCATCGCCATAGCGACCGCCATCGCCGTCATCATCGGGAGGCCCTGGCGAAAAGGGCGGAGGCCCTGGGGAGTGCGTGCGCACTGGCGTCAAGGTGTCAGTGCCGCCCGCCAACGTGGCCGCCAGGGTGGGAACGTGGGCCATCGGGTGTCCTCCAGGAGCGCTACCGTGTGAACATGCGCGTTAGCGCCACAAGACACAACAACACAAATGTCGCAACAAGAATGGTGAGCACACGCCTATTCCTCTGTCGTACCTCGTTTCGATGCACACAATGCCCTTTGCTATGACTGTGGGACTTTGTCGAGGGCCATGAGCAAAAAGATCAACGGCAGGTAGACCAGTGAGACGAACAACAGACGACGTGCCGCTACCGTGGTATAGGCACGGGCGAGATCAATCCCAAATCCCAGAAAAACGAGCCCCAGGAGCAAGGCTGCCACAAAATACACCACCCCGGTCATCCCGACCAGGGTAGGCAGCAAACCGACAGCCAACAGCGCCAGAGAATGGATGACCACATGCCGCCCAGTGCTCCATCCTTCTGGATCAAGCACCGGGAGAATCCGAAACCCGGCGCGGGCGTAATCGTCACGATACAACCGCGCAATGGCGAGTGAGTGAGGGATTTGCCACAGGAAGAGGATAGCAAACAGCACCCAGGCCCCGTTCCCCGCGCTCCCACGCGCTGCCACCCAACCCACCACCGGCGGTAACGCCCCGGCCACCGCCCCCACGAGACTGCATAAGGACGTCTTCATTTTCAGCGGGGTATAGCCAAACAGGTAACTCCCGACAATCGCACTCGTGATGCACGCACTCCATGGTTCCACCAGCAACGTGAGATAGAGCAGCCCACTCGCCGTGGTCACTATCCCAAACCACAACGCGGCCGATGGCGGGATCCGTCCGTCTTGCACGGGGCGCGTCTGCGTACGTGGCATGAGGGCATCGGCTTCAATCTCGATATAGGCGTTGAGCGCCAGCGCGCCACCGGCGGCCAGCGCGACACCAACGAGTAGATGTTGCACCTGCCACCAGTCCACCGGCCCTGGTGCCCCCATGTAAAAACCTACCAGGGTGACGACAAGAATCATGAGCACCAAGCGCATCTTGGCCAGCTCCAGATAATCCAGCAGACGCTGGTACGCTGGCACGCGTGCGACTCTGACCGTTGCCGTCCGGAACTCCATCATACGCTCACCTGTCCAGGCAGAAAATGTGCCTTAAACGCATGGCCTAATGTCCGCTGCGGCGTGGAATCGCTTCGAGACGCCGGCTCTGTGGTAACCAATCCTCTGCCACGTCTGGCGAACTGAATTCGTAGGGGCCACGATAGACCACCGGCGGCGTCAGGAAGTTCGCATGCGGTGGCGGAGACGGGGTATCCCATTCCAGGGTATTGGCTTGCCAGGGATTTTCCGTAGCCCGCTCCCCAGCAACCAGTGACTTAATGAAATTGATCACGAAGGGGATCTGCGACACCCCCAGGCACAGCGCCATGACGGTGATAAACGTGTTCATGCCTGTGAAGGGTTCGAGGAACTTATAGTCTGTCGGGTTGTAGATACGCCGCAGATGACCGCCCACGCCCAGAAAGTGCATGGGGAAGAAGGTCAGATTGAAAAACACGAAGGTGAGCCAGAAGTGAATCTTGCCCATCTTTTCGTCCAGCATGCGGCCAAACATCTTGGGAAACCAGAAATAGATCCCAGCAAACACGCCAAAGATGATGCCAGCCACCACGTAGTGAATGTGGGCCACGATGTAGTACGTATCGTGGATAAAGATGTCGACCGGCGTTGAGGCCATAAAAATGCCACTCAGGCCCCCAATCGTAAACAGGGACACAAACCCGAGGGCAAACAGCATCGGCGTGGGGAAGGTCAGTCGGCCACCCCACAGCGTCCCGAGCCAGTTAAAGGTTTTAATGGCTGAGGGCACCGCAATGAACATCGTCGTCAGCATGAAGGCGGTCCCCAGCGCCGGATTCATACCGCTCTGAAACATGTGATGGCCCCAGACTACCCAGGACAAGAAGGCAATCGCGATCATCGAAAACACCATGGCGTGATAGCCATACACCGGCTTGCGCGAAAACACCGGCAAGATGTCCGAGGTAATGCCCATGGCCGGGAGGACGAGGATGTACACTTCAGGATGGCCAAAGAACCAGAACAGGTGCTGCCACAACAGCGGCTCACCACCACCAGAGGGGATAAAAAAGCTCGTACCAAACATGCGATCAAAGAGCATCATGGCCAGGGCCGACGTCAGGACGGGTAAGGCCAACAGCAACAAGACGGCGACGATAAACAGCGACCAGATGGTGAGGGGCATACGAAACCAGGTCATACCTGGCGCCCGCATGTTGATGATGGTCGTGATGTAGTTGATCGAACCCATCAACGACGAGAAACCCAGAATAAACAGGCTAATGCACCAGAGATTGACGCCCCACGCCCCGCCGACCCCGGCATACTGCGGCACCGCAGCCAGGGGCGCATAGCTCGTCCACCCGCCACCAGCGGCACCACCGGGCACGAAAAACGAGATAATCATCAGAATCGTGGCGGGAATCGCGGTCCAGAACGACAGCATATTCAGGACGGGAAACGCCATATCCCCCGCGCCAATGGAAATCGGGATCAGAAAATTGCCAAACCCGCCCACCAGAATCGGCATGACCACGAAGAAGATCATGATGGTGGCATGCATGGTAAAGAGTGTGTTGTAAACCTCAGAGCTGATCACCCCAAGCCGCATGGAAGGCAGCCAGTTTTGGTTCTCCCAAAATTCCTCTGAAATCCATCCGCTCAGCGGTAACGGGGTGCCCGGAAAACCGAGCTGCCAGCGTACCATCATGGCGAGTAGACCGCCGACAACCAGCATCAGCAGTCCGCTAAAGAGAAACTGCCGCCCAATCATCTTGTGGTCAAGCGAAAAAATGTAGTGGCGAATAAATCCTTCGCGGTGGTGCTCCGCATGTACCCCGCCTTGCGACTCACTCATGCCTCGTTCCCTTCTTTCTCAAACCTCACGGTTGCAGCCTTTCCTCGGCGTGTACGGTTTAGCGCCACGTTTTTTGTACCCAGGCTTGATACTCAGCCTCAGAGAGGACGTTGACCCAACTTATCATGCCAGAATGCCCCGGACCGCACAATTCTGCACAGGGCAGCTCATAGCGTCCGGGTTTGGTGACATTGAACCACACGGGAATGACGCGCCCTGGGACCGCGTCTTGCTTGAGACGAAACGAAGGCACAAAAAAACTATGAATGACATCCTCGCTGCTGAGGTACACCCGCACCACTTTGTTGACGGGCACGTACAGTTCTCTGGTGGAGGTGTCTTTGTCCGTTTTATCATCTGCCGTGTCAAAGGCTTTATCGGGCCCGGGATAGGCAAAGCCCCAGCCAAACTGTTTGGCCGTGACCCGCACCTCCACATCAGGCGGCGGACTCTGGCCTTTAATTTCCGCCCAGCTTGTCTTGCTCACAAACCAGATACCGACGAACACGATGGCCGGAATGATCGTCCACGTCAGCTCCAGCAGGTTGTTGCCATGGGTATACGTCGCCCGCCGGGTATCCCCGTCCTGCACACGGTAACGTACAATAAACCAGACCATGAGGACCGTCACTAGCAGAAAAATAAACGCAGTGAGGTAATAGATAAAATAAAAGACATCATCAATAGATTTGGCGTATGTTGAGACGCCGCCATACCCACCCGGCAACCAGCCTAGCATCAGCCCCTCCCCATCTCATTCACGGTGTTCCTCCAACCACGGCTTTGCCACATCACATGCGCAGCACTCTAGCATGCTCTTCCCACGCTGCCCACCCCGCGTCGAGGCTTTGCCTGCTGGGTGACATGCTGCTACCACAGCATCGCAGCGTTGCCCATGCTCGCCTAGCGTCGTCTGATGTCCTTGCCCGTTGACGGGCAGCCACTATAAGCCGATTTTCTCAGGGCTGTCAAGGGGCTTTACCCCTGCCGTTCTCGTTCGACATGCCATCATAGCCCCCGTCCGCGGACGGCGCCCGGTGTGTGCCCAGTGGCTGCCACACGCCTAAACGTGTAAGGTATACGCAGGCAGGTCCACCACGCCGTACATCATGCGACATATCAGCTGTCGCACACATCAAGGAGGTAAGAGATGATCCGCCATTTTTCCGTCCTGTACGCTGGCCATGTGCTGGAAGGCGAAGGCGTGGGGTTTCAGGGCACCCCGGCTGACGACCGCCATTATAGCAATGAACGCTGTATCAAGGCTTTTGACATTGCGCAGGCGCTGGCCCAGCAGATGGACCGCTTGGGGTATCACACCCTGTGGATGGCTGAGCACCATTTCCAGCGCGAGGGCTACGAGTGCATCCCGAATCTGCTCATGCTGAGCCTGTGGTTAGCCCAACACACGCAACGCCTCAAATTTGGCTGTGGTTTCAACGTGCTGCCGATGTGGCATCCGCTACGCCTGGCGGAAGATTTTGCCATGGCCGATATTTTGACGGGTGGTCGCGTCGTGTGCGGTGTTGGCCGGGGCTATCACACCCGCGAGGTCGAGACCTTTGGCGCGCCCATGGCCGATGCCGACGCCAACCGGGAACTGTTTGAAGAGCAGTTCGAGGTCCTCATGAAGGCGTTCAACGAGCCGTCCTTCTCCCATCATGGCAAGCACTACAACATCCCGCCCGACGTCCCGTACCGTGGCTACCAGTTGCAGGAGATTACGCTGGTGCCGCGCCCCGTACATCTGCCCGTGGATCTCTGGCAGCCTGTGGTCAGTGGCAGTCCGCGTGGGCTCGCTTTTATGGCGAAGCACGGCATCAAAGGCATGATTCTCGGCACCGCCACCGAGTACGTCGAGCGCTGGGTGCGGGCGTATCAAGAGGCCAATGCCCGCCAGGGGCGCCAGCTGCGCCTTGGCGAAAACCTCGGGCTCGGCCTGTGGCTCTACATGGATGAAACACATGAGAAAGCCAAGCGTGGCCTGCAACCGATGTTCGAGGAACACGTCAAATTCGCGGCCCCGCTCGGCATGCTACGGTACAACGACCAGCAGATCGCGGCCACGGGCCCCGACGGCGTGGCGCGACATATTGCCGCCGGCACCAATTTCGAGGAGGTGTTGGAGAAGCAAGCCTGGTTCTGTGGTACCCCAGCAGAGACCGTCGCCTATCTGCAGGAGATCGAGGCCCGGTATCCTGGCCTGGAACATATTGTCCTCGGTTTTCCCATGGGTGCCAGCCTGAGCCAGTTTCAGGAACTCTTGAGCAGCTTTGCGCACGAGGTCATGCCCGCCTTTCAGCAGGCAGCCGTAGGAGCCTAGCGTGTGTTGCCTCAGCCTGACCGACAGAGCACCGGCTGCTCCTGCAGGTCAGGCTTCAGCCCGACACGGATACCCCAGTCGTAAAGCGGGCAGGATCAAAAGCGGCCAGCGAGACGGCACTCGTGCCCTCGACAATCAGCTCGGCAATGCAGCGCGTGCTCAGCGCACTGAGGAGCATACCGCTGCGGAAATGGCCCGCGAGTATGTACACCCCCGGCCACCCTGGCACCGGGCCCATGAGGGGCAGACGATCCTCCGAGCACGGGCGCAAACCGCAGATGTGGCCGACGACCTGCGCGTCGTCCAGCCCAGGCGCCATATGGAGCGCTGCGTCTAGAATCGCTTGGCGCCCGGCGGCAGTGGGCTGCGTGACGAAGCCGCTGTCGTGCTCTTCGGTGGTGCCAGCCAGGGTGAGTCCATCCGCCTTGGCCACTAGATACATGCCACCATACGAGATCGTGGCGCGCAGCTGCGGATCAGGCACGCGTAACTCCAGTAATTGCCCACGCACTGGGTAGACCGGGATCCGTAAGCCCACCCAGGCCGCGGTGTGGGCGCTCCACGGTCCCATGGCGAGCACGACCGTGGGCGCCGTCAGCGTGGGGCCCGTGCGCAGGTGGACGCTGATGCCCGGTCCGACCTGGCGCTCCAGCCCAATGACTGCGCCATGGCGGATGGTCATGCCCCGTCGCTCAGCGGCGCGTGCCAGGGCCAGCACAAAGCGGTAAGCCAGCACTTGGGCCTGGTGCGTCATCAGCGCGCCGAGCATGGCGCGGTTCAGTCGTGGCTCCACCTCCCACAGCGCCTGCCCTTCCAGCCAGGTGACTGGCGGGGTGGCGTCGCAGTGCGTTCGGGCATACGCCTGGAGCGTCTCGGCCTCGGCCAGCGTAAAGGCCGGGTGAATAACCGGGTTCTCACGATAGCCAATGTCCACGCCGGATTCGTCCAGGAGCTGCTGCCGCAGGGTCTGATGCACGGCAAAGCTGGCGCCGGCAAAAGCGCTCAGTGGGTCATCGCCCGTTAAGTGGGCGCCGTGGCCGACGGCCTCTAACATCGCTGCCGCAACGCCCGAGGCGCCACAGGCAATGGCTTCTTGCTCGAGCACCAGCACGTTCAACCCGGCTTTGCTCAGCCAATACGCCGTGCCACATCCCATGACCCCGGCTCCGACAACGATTACATCCGGCTGCTGCGACATAACTCCAATCCTTTCGAGGGGATGGCCTGCCTGTTGCGACGCTGTGGTGCGGTATGCTTGGGCATTATAGCGGTATTCGACGGGGAAGAGGCAACCCCGGGGCTGGACTGGCGCCACGCCGACGCTTTGCAGGTCTGCCGGGGTATGCTATAAACATGCGCAGACCAGTTCGCGTGTTGCTGTGCTATCCAAGGAAAGGATACGCCATGAACGAAGATGCTAAAAAAACTGCCTTGCGGATGATTCCCTATGGTCTGTATGTTTTGACCGCTGAAGCCAAGGATGGTGCGATTGCCGCGGCAACGGTCAACTGGGTGACCCAGGGCGCCTTTAGTCCACCGCTGGTGGTCCTGGGGGTCAAAACGGATTCGGGGGCCCATGCCCTGATTAAGGAAAGCAAGCAATTTGCCCTGAATGTCCTGGGCAAGGGGCAACAAGCCATGGCCTTCAATTTTTTCAAGTCGCATGAGCGCGAAGGCAATACCATTGGTGGTGAGCCCTTTGAGTCGGGTCCGAATGGCGCCCCGTTGCTGCTCAATACCCCAGCGTGGGTGGCCTGCACGCTCGTCGAAACGATTGAGCGTGGTGATCACTCGGTCTTTATCGGTGAAGTGACAGAGGCTGGGGTACGCACCGCCCCTGAAGGGCGTGCCGATGATGCCACGCTGTGGCTCAAAGATCTCGGTGAGCGCATGTTCTACGGCGGGTAAACCGCGGCCAGTCGGCTGAGAACCCGCCCACTACCCTGCGGGCTCGGGTCGTGGACAGCAGCCGGTCCGGGTACCGTCCGCCGCTCCACGCTGGCGCTCTCAGGTCTAGAGTCGCTTATGGCGATGCCAGGAGAGTCGACGTGCCGTCAGAGACCGATTTACAGATTACCGACACGGTGGTGCTGCCGCTGTCTGAACTCCACTTTCAGTTTAGTCGCAGCAGTGGCCCTGGGGGACAGCACGTCAATCGCACCGCCTCGCAGGTGGAGTTGCTCTTTGATGTCGGCAACTCCCCGAGTCTCAGCGAGATGCAGCGCTCCCGTGTGCTGCGTCAATTACGCTCGTATATCGACACCCATGGCATCCTGCATCTCACCTCGCAGACCACGCGCAGCCAACACCGCAATCGTGCCGAAGTCGTCGAGCGCTTTATCCTCTTCTTGCAACGCGCCTTGCATGTGCCCAAGCGCCGCATTCCCACCCGCCCATCCCTGGGTGTGGCGGTACGGCGCTTAGAGTCGAAACAGCGCACCAGCACGGTGAAACAAACCCGGCGCCGCCCCGGCCTAGCCGCGGATGAGTAAGAGGTGCCAGCCCACGCGCCTTGTCGAGCGCGCCCGCTGTCGCCTATAATGGCAGCATGCACCACGAGACATCGCGACTTTCCTTCCAGGAGCCCAGCATGGCGAGCCCCATCCAGATTATCGAGTTCTCCGATTACCTTTGACCCTGGTGTTATCCGGCGGCAGTTCGCCTCCATCGCTTACAAGAACGCTATGGCGCACAGTTGCAGATTGAACGACGCGCCTTCCCCTTACGCCCTGCACCCCAGGCCACGACCCCGTTCCGGGGTACCCGGCGCGAAGCCTCCTGGCGCCGTATCGCGGCCATGGTCAAGCCTGATGGCATCAACTGGAAGATGTGGGAACGAGATGATTACCCCAACTGGAGCCTGCCCGCGCTGGAAGCGGCCAAGTGTGCGGCCTTCCAGAGTCCCGAAGCGGCGGACGACCTGCATTTTCGCCTGTTCCGTGGCTTTTTTGAAGAGGGCATCAACCTCGCTCAACCCGAGGAACTCCTGGCGTTGGTCCGGCAGGCGCCGTTGGACTTTGACCGTTTTCTGGCCGATTTCACCTCAGGGCGGGCCCGTCAGGCCGTCTTGGATGACTACAACAGCGCGGTCACGACGTACATGGTGTCGGCCAGTCCCACCGTGGTGTTCAATGACGAATCGCCGATTGTCGGCGCCGTACCCATTGGGGAATACGAGAAGATGCTGGAAAAACTCGGGGTAGCGTAGATAGGGCCCCTTATGCTGCAAAAACAGTTGCGTGAGGCCATGGCCATCCTGCAACGTGACGTCCCGACCTGGGACGTGCCCGTGGTCAGCCTCATCGCCCAAGAAAGCCATGATCCCTACCGGGTGCTGATCTCGACGCTGTTGAGCTTGCGCACCCTTGATCAAACCACCGGCCCGGCAGCACAGCGGCTGTTTGCCCTGGCAGATACGCCCGCCGCCATGGTGGGCCTGGACCGTCAGACCGTCGAACGGGTGATTTATCCGGTGGGCTTTTATCGCAACAAAGCCGGGCAGATTCTGGAGATTTCCCAGCGCCTGCTCGATCACTTTGATGGGCGCGTCCCTGACGACCTCGACGTCCTGCTGACCTTTAACGGGGTTGGGCGCAAAACCGCCAATCTCGTCTTGGCTGAAGGGTACGGCATCCCGGCGCTCTGTGTGGACACGCACGTGCATCGCATTTCTAACCGTTGGGGGTACATCAAGACCAAAGATCCTTTCGATACCGAGATGACCCTGCGCAAAAAACTGCCGAGTGAGTACTGGCTGGTGTACAATCCCTGCCTGGTGGCCCTGGGCCAGCATCGTTGCAAGCCGACCTCCCCGATGTGTAGCCAGTGCCCGGTGGCCCATGTCTGCCAGCGCGTCGGCGTGCAGCGCCAGCGCTAGGGAGGAGGCCGCACGATAGCGCCGACCGATGTACCGCGTCCCTTGCCGCCTCGGCAGCAGGCCACCCGTAAATTCCCCGTGGTGGGCGAGCGCGCCCCGCTCCCGGAAGCGCTCGACTTGCAACAGTGGCGCCTGCGTATCACGGGTGAGGTGGCGCATCCGCAGAGCTGGACCTACAATGCGCTTCTGGCGTTGCCGCAGGTCGAAGCCACACACGACATCCACTGTGTCACCCGTTGGTCGCGCCTGGGTTGTCGCTGGCGTGGCCTCGCCTTGACGACCCTGGCCGCGCTGGTTGCCCCAACGGCGGCGGCGCGCTTTGTGCAGTGTGTGGCCTATTCCCCGCGTCAACACGATACCTCCTTACCGCTGTCCGTGTGTCTGGAGCACGAGGTGCTCCTGGCCTGGGCAATGGACGGTGCGCCCTTAAGTGTGCCGCATGGCTATCCGCTACGGCTGGTTGCCCCGTCGCGCTATTTCTATAAAAGCCTCAAGTGGGTGCGGGAGATCCGCTTCCTCGCGGAAGATGTGCTGGGCTACTGGGAACGTGCTGGTGGTTACCACAACAACGCCGATTTCCAGCACGAGGAGCGCTATATCTCGGGCAATCTCAGCCCAACGCAGCTGGCCCGCTTGCGGGCCACAGGGGACGCTCGTCCGTATCAGGGCCAGGTGTTGCTGTCCCTGGATCTGCACCATGTGCAGTGGCCTGGGGCCCAGTTGGCTGGCATGCAACTCAAGAACTGCACGCTGGCCGGGAGTGACTTACAGGGCGTCGATTTGCGCGGCGCCAATCTCACCAACGCCGATTTCCAAGGCGCCAACCTCCGTGGGGCTGATTTCAGTGACGCGGATCTCGAAGGCGCGCTGCTCATGGGAGCGGACTTACGCGACTGCTCCATGCGTCGGACCCGTCTGGCAGCCGCCGAATTTTGGCGACCCGGACAGCCGCCAGCACGGGTGGCCGGACTCGATGTGCAGGACGCTGCCGTGGACGATCTGCTCGAAGCCCAGCTGGCGTTTTTACGCCGGCACGGCGTGGTACCGCCGGCCTGAAGTCTGTGGCACACGTGCTGAGATGATATGAGAGGGACAGCGTGGACCTTGGAGTGTGGATCATGCTCGGCGTAGCACTGGGCTCGGTGCTGACGGTGTGGGCCGGTGTACCATGGACCATGTACATTGCCCGTCGGTATACGCCGCCCGACGTCTGGACCACGCCATTGTTCCATGAGACCACGCGCCTGATGACCCTCCTCTGGGCTCTCATCTTTCTCGGCGCGGCAGGGATCACGGCGGTGACACCCTGGTGGGTCCAGGGGCCACTGGGCGTGGCGATGTATCTCCTGGGACGTCTCTCGCCATGGATGGCGCGCCACTATGCCACGTGGCGGCAGCACCGCCTCGACGCGGCCCGTCTGGGCGCACCGCCTCCGCCCTAGATGTCCATTGCGTCAGTCCTACGCCCATGCCACCCTGGGAACGTCGGGCTCCAGCCCGGCTCCGGCAGCCACGCTGGAGCGTGGCGCTCCCAGGAAACACCCTGGAGCACTGGTGGTGTATTGATGAAACAGACATCTAGTGACCGGGTGCGTCACGTCCGTCTCGGGCACCCACTGCACCCCTTCCGTGCCGGCTTTAGCCTTTCCCTAGGCGCAAATTTCTGTTACAACTCTACACATAGCGCATGCGTGCATCGCCCAGTTTTGGGAAGGAGTGTCCCATGGATCCCCTGTCGTTCAGCACTATACCGACTCTCAATCGCCCTATTCTGGTGCTCGCATTTTCTGGCTGGAACGATGCCGGGGGCTCTGCGACCTTCGCGGCGAAATTTTTGTCGCAACGCTTAGGGTCGCACAAATTTGCCAGCCTCGATCCTGAGACATTGTACAATTTTGTCGAGCAGCGTCCGCAAGTGCGTATACGGCATGGTGAGCGTGAGATCATTTGGCCAGCCAATGAATTTTCCTATGCCCGCGATGCGCGCCTAGTGCAAGATGTGGTAATCGGTCTGGGTGTCGAGCCGCATTTACGCTGGAAGGCCTATATTGACGCTATCCTTCGCGTCGTGCAGGAATGCCATATCGAATTGGTGGTCACCCTCGGCGCGCTGTTGGCCGACGTAGCCTACTCGCGTCCCATACGCATCACCGGCTCGGCCAGTGATCCGGCTTTAGCCAAGCGCCTCCACTTAGCCACCTCACGGTATGAAGGCCCAACAGGGATTGTCGGCACCCTGCACGATGCCTGCCGCCGCCAGGGCTTGCCAGCCATTAGCGTGTGGGCGAATGTGCCACATTACATCGCGGCATCCCCCAATATCAAAGCGGCGCTGGCCCTGGTACGCCGGACCTTCACGCTGCTCGACTTTAGTGCCGATCTCCATGATCTCGAGTCTGCCGCCAACGATTTTGATCGGCGTGTCGCCAACGTCTTGGCCTCGGATTCCAAAGTGGCAGACTATGTCCGGCGCCTGGAAGAGCATGAGGATGACGACGACGAGGCTGAAGAATATCCTGGCAATACGGACGCGCTGCCTAGTGGGGAAGAGCTGGCTCGCGAACTGGAAGAGTTCTTACGCGATCAACGGCGTGAGCGCGGCCAGGATTAAGGCCTAGGCTGAGAAAGTAATCCATGCGTCAAATGTGTGTGCTTCGCCATGGCCCTCCAGAGGTGTTGACGCTCCAGGGCAGCCCCGACCCGACCGTGACACCGGGCACTGTGGGTATTGCGGTGCGGGCCATTGGGGTCAATTTTGCCGACGTGCTGGCACGCCAGGGCTTGTACCCCGAGTGTCCGAAACCACCTGTCGTCTTGGGCTATGAAGTGGCAGGAGTGGTCTATCAAGTCGGAACGGGCGTGACCACGGTGGTACCAGAACAACCTGTCCTGGCGGTAACGCGCTTTGGTGGGTACGCCGATCGGGTCGTCGTGCCAGAGCACCAGGTGGTGCCTCTGCCAGCGCAGATGCCGTTTCCCGTGGCGGCGGCCCTCCCCGTCAATTATCTGACGGCCTATCTGTTGTTGTACCACTGGGGCCAGTTACGTGCCGGCGAACATGTCTTGATTCACGGGGCGGCTGGCGGGGTCGGCTTAGCAGCGGTGCAGCTTGCCAGCTTGCGCCAGGCAGAGATCTATGGCACCGCGGCGGCGTCCAAGCATGCCTTTTTACATGACCAAGGCGTACACCATACCATTGATTACTATCACCATGACGTCACTAGAGTCGTCCGTGGTCTCACGGGTGGCCGCGGAGTTGATATCGTCCTTGATCCCCTCGGGGGCCATTCGTTTGCCCAAAGTTATCACCTGCTCGCGCCCCTCGGCCGTTTACTCATGTTTGGCGTCTCACGCATGAGCGTTGGTCCACGCCGCCGTCTCCCACGCGTGCTCTGGCATCTCCTCCGTATGCCGTGGTTTCATCCTCTGCGTCTGATGCAGGACAATAAGGCCGTTATCGGTCTGCATCTGGGGCGTTTGTGGGAGCACACTGGCGTGCTCCATGAGGCCTTGCAGACGATCGTCCAGATGTGTAGCGCCGGGCAGATCAGTCCCGTCATAGCCCAGACCTTTCCATTGGCGGCGGCCCCTGCCGCCCACCGGTATCTCCAAGAACATCGCAACGTTGGGAAGGTGCTCTTGACTGTAGACAACTAGCGTCCGGGGCACGGACGTGCAGGGCCACCGCAGGCGTGTGCCGGGCTATGGACGCAGGGTGGCACCGGTAGAATGAGGATCGTAACCATCGTATGGGAAGGAAGCTCATGGAGGGCGTAGTAGGACAGAGCGGACACCTGGTTGGCATTATTGGCGCTGGGCCAGCAGGGTTGTACGCCGCGCAAAAATTGTCAGAGGCTGGCGTCTACGTCGTGCTATTCAATCAGGACATCAAACCAGGCGGCTTAGCGGAATACGGCATTTTCCCGACCAAATACAAAATGAAGGAGGGCCTACGCAAGCAGTTCCGACGTATTCTGGCGCATCCCCGTGTGGAGTATTACGGCAATTGTCGTGTGGGGGAGAAAGGTGCCCTCACACTCGACGATTTGCACGCCCTCGGCTTGGATGCGCTCATCTGTGCCGCCGGGGCGCAAGGGACCAAGTCGCTCGGGCTGCCAGGAGAGGAGGCCGTCGGCGTCGTGCATGCCAAAGACCTCGTCTACCATTACAACCGTCTTCCCCCCTTTAGTCAGCAGCAGTTTGCCATCGGCAAACGTGTGGCCATTGTCGGGATGGGCAATGTCATGATTGATATCGCCCACTATTTGTTACAGTTACGCCACGATGTCGCCGAAGTCATTGTGGTGGCGCGTCGTGGCCCGGCAGAGCGCCGCTACGATGCGAAAGAATATACCTATGTCGAGCCATTCGTCGATCAAACGGCGTTGCGGCACGAAATCGAGCGCCTCCGCCCGCATCTCGCAGCCGTGGGCCAAGACACCACGGCGCTCATCGCGGCCATGACCACAGCGACTCCACCCGCGCGACCGGCCGGGGCGCCTGGACGCCTGGTGTTTCGCTTTCTGGCTTCGCCCGTCGAGATCCTCAGCACGCCGGATGGGCGCGTCTGTGGTCTGCGCGTCGAGGAGAACCGACTCGTGTTGCATAACGAGACGCTCACTGCGCGTGGCACAGGGACGTATATGGAAATCCCGCTGGACAGTGTGATCTTTGCCATTGGCGACTGTGTGGATGAGACGATTGGGCTGCCCTACGCGCACGGCACCTTTCTCACCAAGCCGGACGCCAGCACCGCGGAGCAGGCCAGTGCCGTCTACCAAGTCTATGATCCTATCCGCCACAGGGTGCTCGATCACACCTATGTTGTCGGCTGGTCGCGCCAAGCCAGTGATGGGCTGGTGGGGAAAGCCAAGCAAGACGCCGAGCGGGGGGTGGACACGGTTTTACGTGAGTTGGCCACGGTACCCACGCCAACGGCGAGGGTAGTGGCGGCACGACGTCAAGCCGTGCAACGGCTGGTTGAGGAGCGCTGTGGGTATCCGGTGACGCGAGAGGACATCACGCTATTGGAAGGTGCGGAACAACACATGGCCACGCAAGCCCAGCTTGCCGACTATAAGTTTGACTCCAATGAGGCGATGATCAAAGCAATCAACAGTCGGAAGATCGCACGGGGATGATGGGTCATACCACGTGTGGTACGGTGGGCTCGGTGAAACGGGGGAGATACACACTGATCGTGGTGCCCTTCCCCAGCGTACTCTCAACTAAGACAACGCCGCCATGATGGGTCACAATGCCATGCACGACTGCGAGCCCCATCCCCGTACCTTCTCCGACGTCTTTCGTGGTAAAAAATGGCTCAAACATGTGCGTTTGGACTTCAGGAGATATGCCCTCCCCCGTATCGCTGACCGCAAGTCTGAGGTAGGAGCCTGGTTGCAGGGTCGGGTGTGCGGCGGCAAATTCGGCGTCCACCTCGACCCTGCTGAGGCGGATCTGCAAGACACCACCCGTCACACGCATGGCATGCAGCGCATTACTACATAGGTGCTTCAAGACTTCATGCAGCTGTGCGCCATCCCCCAGCACCATGCCGGCTCCGAGGTCAAGATCCTCCTGAATCGTCACGGCGTCCGACTGCGAGGCGCGGAGAGCCGTAATCGCATCATGGAGAAACATGGCCGGATTCATGGGGTAGCGTTCCATACGCTGTTGGCGGCTAAAGACGAGCATCTGGTACACGAGGTCACTGGCGCGCCGCCCGGCGGTCAGGACGTGCTGGAGGCAACCCCAGACAGGATCGCGTGGTGACATGCCATCAAGTGCTAACTCCGTAAATCCCAGAATACCATTGAGCATATTGTTAAAGTGATGTGCTACCCCGGCCGTGAGCGTATCGACGGTTTGTGCCGTCCTCACTTGCAGGCGCTGGGCTTCAAGATGTTGCTGCGCGGTCAGATCGCGCCCAACAATCACCACACCCAGGGGTGATTGTTGGGGAACAGCGATGGGCACCGCATAACTCTCCACGGGGAGGATCGTCCCAGCCTTCGTGACCAGCAGGGCGTCTAGCGGCGTATGGACAGCACCTCCCTCCCGCAGCGCTTGCAGCGCCGGGTGCTCGAACGGTGTCTGCGGTGTCTGCGGTGTCTGCGGTGTCTGCGGTGTCTGCGGTGTCTGCGGCATGACCTGGAAGACCGCGGCGACAGGTTGTCCGACCGCCTCATCCTGGTGCCAACCCGTCAAAGCTTCTGCGGCAGGATTGAGCCTGGTGACCTGCCCCTGCGTATCCGTGGTGATCACCGGCGTCTCCATGGCCTGCAAAGTTGCGGTCAACAAGAGGGCCTGCGCTTGTACCTGTTGGGCCTGCTGTGTGCGCGTGTGCCGCGCCAAAGCTGTTTCGATGGTCATGATAATCTGCCGCACATCACATGGATAATATAGATAGCCATAGGGAGCCGTCTCCATGGCGCGGTGGAAGAGCGCCAAATCCGTCGACCCTGTCAGGTAAATCACTGGCAGGGCTAGATGCTCCTGTAATAAGGACGCCGTAGCGATGCCATCGCGCTCGCCCGCTAACCCAACATTGGTGAGCACCACATCGGGCCTACTCTCCATCCCATGGCGTAGCGCGTCATCGCCCGAGGCCAGCAGTGCACACACGTGATATCCCACGCGCTGCAAACGACGATAGAGACTGCTTGCGACCTGCTTGTCGCTTTCAAGCACCATGACTTTGGTGGTTGTCACCCATCACTCCGTCCAGTTCACCCGAGCGTCGAGGGAAAGGTATCTAGGTATTTCAGACCGCTACCCGTATTAAACAGCACCACGCGTTCTTCACGGTCGATCCACCCTTGCTCGACTAAACGGCGTAGACCCGCCAGCGCCGCACCGCCTTCAGGACAGACAAAGAGCCCTTCACTCTGGCCGATGGCTTTGACTCCCCAAAGGATTTCCTCCTCGCTGACGGCCACCGCCGTCCCTTCACTGTCACGTAGCGCCCGTAACATCAGGGCATCCCCCACAGCGCTCGGCACGCGCAGGCCTGCGGCCATGGTGGTGGCGTTTTCCCAGGGTTCGGCTTTGGTGGCCCCACTGTGAAAGGCACGCACAATCGGTGCACAGCCCTCGGCTTGGATCGACACCATACGGGGTCGATGTGAGTCAATCCAGCCCAGAGCCTCCATCTCATCAAAACTCTTCCACATCCCTATCAGCCCTGTGCCGCCACCTGTGGGGTAGAGAATCACGTTGGGGAGTTCCCAGTCAAATTGCTCAGCCAGCTCATACCCCATGGTCTTTTTGCCTTCCACACGGTACGGCTCTTTCAGCGTCGAGAGATCGAACCAACCATACTCCTCACGCCCGGCGGCGACCCGGCGTCCGGCATCCGTGATCAAACCGTCTACCAGCTCGACATGGGCCCCGTTAATCTGGCATTCCACCACAAAAGCGCGCGGGACATCGCGCGGCATAAATACATATGACTCTAAACCCGCCCGCGCGGCATACGCGGCGGTGGCGCCCCCGGCGTTGCCGGCGGAGGGCACTGCCACCCGCGTCACGCCGAGTTCCGCCGCCCGCGCAATCGCCAAGGCCAGCCCACGTGCCTTGAAGGAACCGGTGGGATTGAGCGATTCATCTTTAATGTAGAGATGCGACAATCCCAGGCTGCGTCCCAAACGCTCAGCGCGCAACAGCGGGGTCATGCCTTCCCCAAGGGACACTATCCCGGCCGGGCTTTGCACCGGGAGCATGGCATGATAGCGCCACAAGGTGTTCCCCTTTAACGTGGTACGGTCTAACGCTTCTGCCGCATCATCAAGCTGATAGCGTGCCAACACGGGAGCACCACAGGTACACAGATTCAGTAAGGTCGTAGGGGCGTATGTGGCATCGCAGGCGGAACACGCCAGATGGTCAAAATACGAAAACATGAGGGATCTCCTTTGGCCACAAACATAGAGAGGTAATGACTCTCTACAACCGCCTTACCACGTACAACGACAGCCCATGACGCCGGGGAAGGGCGCGCGTACTAGGCATCACTCATCAAGGCACTGACGAAACGTAATGATGGGATGTTATCACAGACGATTTGGATCGTCGCCATAATTGGCACGGCCAGGATGGTCCCGACGATGCCCCACAACCAGCCCCAGAACAGCAGCGACAACACCACCAGCAGAGGACTCATGTGCAAGCTACGTCCCATAATACGCGGCTCAAGGCACATACCAAGGACGATATGGATAACGGCAATGCACACCACCACCCAGACGGCAGGCATAATCGTCCCGAATTTTACCAGCGCCACCAGCACAGGGGGAATGGTGGCCAGCACGGCACCGATATGCGGAATAAAATGCAGCATGAAGGCCAACGCACCCCAGAGCACGGCAAAATCCACCTGCAAGACGACCAGGCACAAATTGACGAGTATTCCCATCACGAGGCTGAGCAGCGCCTTCGTGCCGAGATACGTCTGGATTTGCCGTGTAATACACTCCAAGACCAGCGTGAGGCGTTGGGCTTGTTCTGCCCCGAAGGCACGATGGATGCGGGCTGGCAGCCGCTGTTGCCCAAACAAGATAAACACCATAAAGAGCAGCACTAACAGCAGGTGCCCCAAGAACGTCACAAACGTCCCCAGGCTCGTGAGCACCGTCCGCACCACAGACGCGGTAGACAGCTCCTTACTCCAATCGGAGAGCTGCCAGGCCAACGGCGTCGTTTCAAGATGCGAGAGTAGCGTGGCGATCAACACACGCAGCTTCGGCTCGTACGTCGGATATTCACGAATAAACGACTGCACACTCGCGTAGAAGAGCATACCCATCAGGGCAAAAAACACAAAAGTGACCAGCAAGGCAAAACATACCGCAAGACCAAGCGGTACCCGATAGGCCTGGAGAAAACGCACCAGAGGATCCAGGAGATACGCGAGGAAAAGCGCCACCATAAAGGGCAAGACGATACTGCTGGTGAGGTACAGCACCCCACAGAGCATCATAGCCACCAGGCTACCTAACAAGGCGATGATAAGTTGCTGTGTTCCCAGCAGCTGTGTACGCATAGGATGTCAGTGTAGCATACGGACAGTAAGAGTTTTCAGGAAAAAATGCTCCGTAGACCCGAGGTACCAGGTCTTGGGAAAGATATCGGTAGAAGGGAGACAACACTTGAGTCTGAGCATGTCCAACACAAGACACCAACGGCGTGACGTGCACGGCAGCATCCCTCTACACTGCGACAGCGCGGGGGCTCTACAGCCTCCGACACCACGCGCTGGCACCACGTCAGGGTACGTGTCGCCTGGCTTACCCTCGCTTACCCTTGCTGGCCTGCTCCCGTTAGCCTACTATTCGGTTGGATGGAGCCCAGAGCCAGCACGGGTGCCTGGCGTGGGGGGGAGGAGGGCTTGCCACCTGTTCCAGCATGTCGCAGGAGAAGACTATGGATACCATGAGCCGTTATAGCTTGATAAGTTTCGCTATGTTGTTCCCGTTGCTCTCGCATGCGGCATGCCCAGATTCGCAGGCCGTGAAGGCCTATGTAGCCGATGTCCAAGCCGCGCGCGTCAGCCAAGGTTTTGGCAACGATCTCAGCCTCGCTGATGCGGCGTGCGCCAGAGCGCAGGTGGTGCAGGCGCTGCCACCCGTGCTCGGTCCGGTCGTCGGGTATAAAGCGGGCTTCACCAATCCGGTGTTGCAACAGCGTTTCGGTGTCCAGAGCCCGGCCTGGGGGGTCATGTTCGCCAACCACATGGTCGCCAGCGGCACCACGCTACCGGCCCAGTTTGGGGCGCGCCCGATGTATGAGGCCGACCTCATCGCCGTGGTCCAGGATGCTGCACTGGCCGACGCCACCACCCCGCTCGACGCCTTACAGCACATTGCGGCCATTGTGCCGTTCATCGAGTTGCCGGATCTCATGCTCGCCGGCACGGCCACCGGCACGGCCCTCATCGCAACCAATATCGCGTTTCGCGGTGGTGTCCTTGGTCCGCGGATCAAAGCCGAAGCCACGCAGGCATTTCTTGACGCTCTGGCCGAGATGACCGTCGTGATGACGGAGGATAGCAGCGGCACAGAACTAGGCCGTGCCAAAGGGCATGTGCTCATGGAGAACCCCCTCAATGCAGCGCTGTGGCTGGCGCGGGCTCTCAAACAGGACGGCATCGTGCTCAAACCGGGCGACCTGCTGAGTCTGGGAGGCTATTTCCCCCCGGCTCCAACGCAGCCTGGCACACGCATCACCGTCAAGTACGTGGGATTGCCAGGGGAGCCGTCCGTCACGGTGCACTTCGAGTAACCTCACAGCACCGCCTCGCTGCCACAGCCCGCCCCTAGGCCCAGACTTGACAGCAACAGGGCTTCAGCCCGCGCAAGCCTCGGGGTTTCCAACCCCAGAGGTCAGCGCTCTTCGGCTGCAGCCGAACTGTCTTCGTGCTCGCCAGCTACAGCGGTTGCAAGGTAGTGGACGATCTGCGCCGATAGGGAGCGGTGTTCACGCTGGGCAATACGCCGAATCTGCTCATAAAGATTCTCTGGAATGACAATGTGGCATCGTCTCATTTCCATAACACACCTCTTGAGAATGGGTCAAAGATGTGCTATTGTTACACATGTACGCTGCACAGCACAACCCAGAAGGCCCTTGGGCAGACTAGACGGGAATCAGCATGGGCGCGTACCGTGTGCCATCCGTTCTTTGCAACTTCGACTCCGGCGTTGTCCAGGGCAGTTCTGGACGTAAAAGTTGCAACGCAGTCGAACGAAGTATCGTACCCTGCTGCCATGGAAGTCTTTTGGGACATCGACCACGGCGTGCAGGTTCTGCGTAAATGCCAGGGCACTGGCCAGACAATACATACTGTCTGTAGCTTGGGGCATCCTGGGAGGCTCCAAGAAGCCGCGCCACTTCAGTGGCAGCGGAGTGTCACAGCACCTGTATTCCCGGTACTTTGCCCCGCCAAGTGTTACGCATTGCTGTAGCCTGGCCCCACAGGCGGGGGAAGCCTCACTGCGCCCGTGGGGCACGTCGCTATTGACAAAAGGAGTCGCATGGAACCGGACCGTCCACTTCCACAGCCGATTACGCCCGAGTCCAAACCCTATTGGGATGGCATGAAAGAAGGCAAACTCATGCTGCCCAAGTGCCAGGATTGTGGCCAGGTGCATTTTTATCCACGCGTGTTCTGCCCACATTGCCATTCCAGCAACCTCACCTGGGTGGAGGGCAGCGGCAAGGGCACACTGTATTCCTTTCAGATTATGTACCGGCCTTTTAACCGTGCGGTCAAAATCCCTACGCCCTATGTTCTCGCCATGGTGCAACTTGAGGAAGGCCCACGCATGTTGGCCAATATGATCAACATCGAGCCTGATCCTCAAGCGATCAAGTGCGACATGCCCGTAGAAATGGTCTTTGTGCAGATCACCGACGACGTAACAATGCCGGCCTTTCAACCAGCCGTGTAGCGAGGGGAACGACGTATGGCAGAGCGCGGTTCAATGCGCGAGCTTTCCAATTCTGTGTGTATTGTCGGGGTGGATGAGAGTGACGAGATTGGCAACATCCCCCACAAAAGTCAATTGGCCTTGCATCTCGAAGCCATCACTAATGCAGTGCGCGATGCCGGGTTGAAAATCTCGGACGTGGACGGCATCTTCACCGCCGGGCAGCATTCCCCGGCCATGTTGGGCGAGGCCCTGGGTATCACGCCGCGCTATGTCGATGGCACCAGCGTCGGCGGTTGCTCCTTTATGATCCTCGTAGAGCATGCCGTGGCGGCCTTGCACCATCATCTGTGCGATGTGGCAGTCATTTCGCACGGCGAGAGCGGGCGCTCCGGGGTCGGCGTGACACGCGGGCGCGACACCAGCATCAGCGGACAGTATGAAATCCCCTACGGTTTTGGGGCGGCTCCGACCTATTTCAGTCTTATCACCACGCGCCACATGCACGAATACGGCACCACGCTGGAGCAATGGGCCCAGGTGGCCGTCTCGACGCGGGCCTGGGCGGGCCTCAATCCCAAGGCCATGTACCGCGATCCGCTGACCATTGCGGAAGTGATCAACGCCCGGCCCATTTGCTATCCGTTCACCGTGCTGAACATCTGTCTCGTGACCGATGCCGGGGGCGCCGTGGTGTTGACGCGGGCTGACCGCGCCAAGGATTGTGCCAAAAAACCCGTCTACGTGCGCGGCACGGGTGAGGGCACCGAGCATGTCTCGGTGACGCAGATGCAGGGCCTGCCGCTCAGCGCGGCGACGCGCATTTCCGGGCAACGCGCCTTGGCCATGGCCGGGGTGACGCACAGTGAATTCGATCACATCATTCTCTACGATGCGTTTACCTCGGGACCGCCCATCATGTTAGAATCCCTGGGGTTTGCCAAGCCCGGTGAGGGTGTGCACTTTTTCGCCGAGGGCCGCTCGACTCCCGGTGGCTCGCTGCCGATCAACACCAATGGCGGCGGGCTGTCCTATACACACTCGGGAATGTACGGGGTGTTCCCGATTCTGGAAGCGGTGCGTCAGCAACGGGGTGAGTGTGGGGCACGGCAAGTCCCCAATGCCCATCTGTCGTTGGTCAATGGCATGGGCGGCATGCTGTCCGCCGCCGGAACGCTGGTCTTGTCGCACGAAAAGTAACCCGGTGCCTTCGCCCTGTGGAAGCGGCTGTGGGTGCCCTGGGCCGTCTGCCACAGGGCGAGGGTGGAGAAGCCCTCGACGTGCTGTAGAGGATGAAGCCATGGACATCCTGACCAAGATTGCTGAACAACGCATTCGGGAAGCGATGGAGCGCGGGGAGTTTGACAACCTGCCCATGCAGGGCAAACCGCTCAAACTCGATGACGTGGTCGGTGTGCCCGAGGCGCTGCGCATGGGCTATAAGATTCTCAAAAATGCCGGTGTGCTGCCGGAAGAGATGCAGCTGAAAAAAGACCTCGTGTCGCTGAAAACGCTCCTGGATGCCTGCTACGATGAGACGGAACGCCGCACCTTGCAGCAGAAGATGAACGAGAAAACCCTGCGCTACAACATGATGATGGAACGAAAGCTGCACAACCCGGCGCATCAACAGTACCGTGCCAAGATTTTAAAGAAGCTCGGGACGTGAGGGATGGAGGAGCACCGCAAATGACACCACGGCGTAACATTACCAGTGGTGGCCCCTGGGAAGCACGTATAGGCTATTCCCGTGCGGTGCGGGTCGGGCCCCATGTGCACGTAGCCGGGACTACGGCCATGACCCCAACGGGCATGGTGGGCCTCGGTGACCCGTATGCGCAGACGGTCCAGGCCCTACGCACCATTGAGGCGGCCCTGGCGCAGGCCGGGGCCACGCTGGCACACGTGGTGCGGACGCGCCTCTATGTGGTGGACATCACGCAGTGGGAGCAAATCGGCTAGGCGCATGGGGAGTTCTTTCGCGCCATCCGCCCGGCAGCGACCATGGTCGAGGTACGGCGTCTGATTGACCCAGACATGCTGGTGGAAGTGGAAGTGGAGGCGTATGTGCCTGCGGGGTAAAACGGACGGGCAGGCGACTCCGCGACCAGTCTGCTGCCGTACCGACGGCACGCGCCGACGCGACTCCGTTGCCTTTGCGTTGCTCTAGAACCCCGTTTATAATTCACCGACACGACAGCATCACCGCACCGCCATTCCCAGGAGGTCTTACAAGCATGGCTGACTACATTTACCTGGTGCAGATGGACATCCCCACCGCCATGGAAGACGAATTCAACCGCGTCTACGACACCGAGCACGTGCCCAATATCATCAAGGCCCCCGGCGTGCATGCCTGTACGCGCTACCGGCTCGAATCAACCAACGCTCCAGGGCTGGCGCGCTATGCGGCCGTGTACGAAATTGACTCGCCTGACATCCCCAACAGCCCCGGCTGGCTGGCGGAATCGGAAAAAGGCGACTGGCCCACGAAGATCCGTCCTCACACCACCAACCGTTCGCACAGCATCTTTAAGCGCCTGCGCTAACCCCCAGGCAGGAGGAAGACGAGGATACCAGTAATCAAAGTCACAGAGATGGCGTACGGTAAACTCCGGTCGCCGGACCTCGACGCCCAAGAGGATTTTCTGACCCATTTCGGCCTGATAAAAGTGGACCGGACGCCGCGCGCCCTGTACATGCGGGGCACGGATCCGGCCCATCACATCCATGTGACCGAGCAGGGCGAGCCCGGGTTCGTGGGCATCGCCTACACGGCAGCGTGTGAGGAGGATTTGTCTACCGTGGCGACGGTGCCTGGAGCCTCGGGCGTCGAAGACATCGACGAGCCCGGGGGCGGCAAGCGTGTGCGTCTGCGGGAACCGAATGGCTATCAGATTGAGGTCGTGTGGGGTGTCCAGGCGTTGCCCCCGATTCCCGTGCGCCGCGCGCTGATGAATACCGGCACGGAGCCCCTGCGGCGGGCTGGAACGCTCTTGCGGTTACCGCAGGAACCGACGCCGATCAAGCGCATTGGGCACGGGGTGATGGGGTCGCCGCGTCTCAAAGACACCGTGCAGTGGTTCCGGGACACCCTGGGTTTCTTGTGCTCCGATGATGTGTATGTCGGCAGCGAGGACAATCTGATTGGGTCGTTCAATCGCTGTGACCGGGGGGAGGAGTACGTCGATCACCACGTGTGCTTCTGTCTGCAGCACGAGCAAGCCGGGCTGAATCACTTTTCCTTCGAGGTCCACGACGTGGACGACGTCTTCTCCGGGCACGAACGTCTGGAGAAGCTCGGCAAGTATGAGCACATGTGGGGTATTGGGCTGCACCTGCTCGGGAGTCAGGTCTACGACTACTGGGCCGATCCCTGGGGCCGGGTGCATGAGCGCTGGGCAGACACCGATCGTCTGCATGCTGCCAGTGGCGCGCAGCTCTTACCAGCGCACGAGGCGCTCGTCTCGCAGTGGGGTGGACCGCCGCCAGAGCGTTTTATCAAAGAGGCCGTAAAACCCCGCCGTGCAGGGCGGGGATATAAGGCGTTGGCGGCTTCTCAGCCGCCACGATTCCTCCGAGACTTGTGCCACAGATGAAGGTATACTCCATGGCATGCTGAAGACCATGAAGTACCGACTCAGGCCCACGAAAAAGCCAGCACACCTCTTGGAAAGCCAAATAGAGGAATGCCGCACGCTCTATAATCACTTCCTGGAAGCGCGGAAACGTGCCTGGGAAGAACGGCAGGAGTCGCTCACCTACCATCAGCAGGCGGTGACGCTTCCCGCACTGAAGCAACGATGTCCAGCACTCGCGCACGTCCATTCCCAGGTGCTGCAGCATGTGGCGGTCCGTGTCGATCGGGCGTTTCAAGCCTTCTTCCGGCGGTGCAAGGCCAAGGAGACGCCAGGCTTTCCGCGCTGGCGCGGCCCTGGGCGCTACGACTCGTTCACCTTTCCGCAGTACGGCAACGGCTGCCAGATGGCCCATGGGCTGTTGAAGCTTTCCAAGGTGGGCGCCGTCCGTGTGGTGCACCATCGTCCACTGGAAGGCCTCCCAAAGACCTGCACGATTCGTCGCTCGTCTCTGCGGAAATGGTACGTCACCATCGTGTGTGAGTTTGACCCACAGGCGTTGCCAGCCACGGGCGAAGCCGTGGGCATTGACGTGGGCTTGCTGAACTTCGCTACCCTCTCGACTGGCGAGAGCACGCCCTGCCCGAAGTTCTTGCGCAGGGATGAAAAAGACTTGAAGCGCACGCAACGCCAGCTGTCGGCTGCCACGCGTGGGACGCCAGAGCGACGCACGCGCCGCGCCATTGTGCGCCGCGTGCATGAGCGCATTGCCAACCGACGCACGAACTTTGCCCATCAAGAGAGCCGTCGTCTGGTCAACCGGTTTGGCGTCCTTGCCGTGGAAGACTGGGCGGTCCATCGGATGGTCCACAATCACTCCCTCGCCAAAAGCATCCAGGATGCGGCGTGGTCGCAATTCGCCACGTTCCTCGCGTACAAGGCAGTATGGGCCGGTAGGCGATGCGTGGCGGTCACCCCGGCCTATACCTCGCAAGATTGCAGCCGGTGTGGGCACCGCCAGAAGAAGACGCTGGCAGAGCGTGTGCACGCTTGCGCCTGCTGCGGGTTGACACTCGACCGTGACCACAACGCCGCCTGCAACATCTTGAGACTGGGGCTACAGTCTCTGGGACGTGTCCCTAGAAGCTCCGGCCTTCAGGCCGGGGAGTAGTCACCAAGCGGATCTGTGCCTAGCCGCTAGCTAGAAGAGGCGTAGGCGCGTCGCGCATCGCGTCCCTTCTTCCCGCAGGAGAAGGGACACCAGCCGCACGCCGACCCTCTCTCTACGGCACAACACTCCCTGACGCCGCGGTGGTGGTGCATGACGATAAAAATCTGTAATCATTTGAAAACAATGCTTTTACAAAAGAGAAATTCTCCGCGTGCTGTCGTATTTCCCGGCGCTGGAGTCACTAAATATTAGATAACTATGCTCTCAGACCTGCAAGGCTTTCTTCTATGCTTCTGAGAGACGAGTCGTGCGCGCGGTTGGCATGCCCAAGGACGTTGGCGTGAGGTGACCAGGGGGTGCATGCAGTCTCTGTGTGGCACAGGCGTGCAGGTGTGTGTGGCCTGGCACGCCAGGTATTCTCTGAGTCGTTCTGTCGGGAAAGGAGGTGCGCGACGTTCGATGTGGGCCCATGGAAACGTCAGTCACTACGCTCCGGAGTTGCGCTGTGCAATGCGTGGAAGCGTCAGAAGCTGATACCTCAGCGAAGCAGGCGAAACACTTTGTCAAGGGGGGAAGACATGAAGCGTGTGTTCCAGACAGCGCTGGGAATGCTGTGTTTCCTAGCCGTAGTGTCTGTTGCTGTGGCTCAGCAAACGCCACAGCCCGTCGTACGATTAGGCAATTGGATCGAAGTCGGCAACGATGTGTTTATGCATATCATTGCCACCGCGGATATCCGCTATAAAACGTCGCACAATGCGGATTTTGAGAGCCGGGTGCGTGACCGAGCCCTCAGTCGCAACCCGTCCAACACCGCACAGCACGAGCAGGAAGGCGATCTGAGCTATGCGGAGTTGCGGTTTGGGGTGGATTTCCGGTACCAGAAAAACCTCAATTTCCATCTACTCTTCGAAAACCAGTCGATCTTTGATGGCAACCTCATTGATGATCGCGCCAACACCAGTAACCCTGGCGGTACCGATGTCTTTGGCCGTGCCGCCTCCACGGAAAACCCCGGTTTTCGTGTGGAACGCTTCACGATCCGCTATCAGTTCCCAGGCACGCCAATCCTCCTACATGTGGGCCCTGACCTGTGGGCTGTGAGTCAAGCGGGTATCCTGTCCAATGACAACCCACGGATCGCCGTTGAGGGCAACTTTGGCAAGCTCAAGGTGTGGGCCTCCGCGGTGATCGAACGCGAATCACAGCGTCTGGGACTACAAAACGACAATGACTCGATGTACTACGTGTTCGGCGGGATCTACGACGCGAAACCGCACAAATTCGGTATGGACGTGGTGTGGTTCCGGGATCGCTTTGCTGGCGCGGATACCGCAGTCGCGGGCAACCGTCCAGATATCGGCTGGACCGGGCAGAAGGTCGACAGCGTGTGGGTCAACGCCAGTTGGAGCGGCAAGATGGGGCCCATCCGGGGTCTGGTGCAAGGCAACGTGCTCGTGGGTACGGCACGCGGCAGCACCGTGCGTGGATCCGGGGCCACAGGTCTGCCGACCGTCGTGCCCTTGCGGCGTGAGTATGACATCTTCGCTGCGAGTGCGATCGCCTATCTCGAAGCCGAGTTGGGCATGGTACGCCCCTTCGTCGGGCTGGTCTACGGCTCGGGCGATGGGGATGCGCGTGATAACAAGCTGCATGGTTTCCAGACCCAAAATGTCGCCGACTCGAACGCCATCACCTCAAACGGCTTCTTTAACCACCTCGATACGAGTGTGGCCTTTGCCCATCGTGACTACTCGTGTCCAGGACTGGCCCAGATTTCGAACGTGACGCAGCCCGCGGGGACGACTCGCAATCCGTATGCCGTGGGCCGAGCCGTGTTAGGGGCTGGCGGTGGCGGCACCGAATGTTCCCATACTACCTCGAACGTCTACAATTCCCGCCTTGGCATCACCTCCCACCTCGGCATCCTGACGACCTACTCCAACCCAGGCACGCTGGTCATTCCCGTTGGGATCCGCCTGTTTCCCATGAAGGGGCATGAGATCACCGGGTGGTACGTCTATCGCGCCATGATCGACAGCAGTCTCCTGGATACGGCCTTTGCACCAGAATTGCGTGGTCAGAAAATTAGCAAGAGCCTGTACCACGGCGTTGGGGGCTTCTGGATGTGGACGCTCAATCCGCATTTTGATATCCGCCTTGACGGAGAAATCGGCATTCCAGCTGCAGGCTATAAAGACCTTGCCCAACTGGCCGACTGTAATCCAAACGTCGCCGGGACGCAGGCCTGTGACGGTAACGACCCGGCCCTCCGGGCTGGCGTCCGTGTCCGCGCCCGCTTCTAAGGAGACGTGCTTCCTTGGCTCCTAGAGCCTATCTCCTGTAGGGGGATCGGCCGGTCCCCCTACGACAACCGTATGGTCCACGCGGCTCGGCCTGAGAGCGGTGGACCATACGCCTACTAGTGTCCTCCATACCTCCAATCGTGTATAATGACGTGCTCACCCCCTAGATGTGGAAAGGAGACGCCTATGCCGTCATCAAGTCATCCTGACGGGCTTGACCGCCGCGCCTTCCTACGCCGGAGTGCGCTGGCCAGCGTTGGGATGGGGTTGTTCTCCAGCGCCGCGCACCCGCAGGCGCCAGCGCCCGTGAAAACCGAAGTGCGCCGCTATATGCCGCTGGGCACTACGGGCATCAAGATGTCCGATATCTCATTCGGCGCCAGCCGCCTGGGTGCGGGCGAAGAAGATCTCGTCCGTCATGCCTTGGAACGCGGCGTGAATTATTTTGATACGGCTGAGAGCTACACCGGCGGGGAATCAGAGAGTACCATCGGACGTGCCCTCCACGGCAAGCGCGACAAAGTCTACCTTACGTCGAAGGTCAGCGCTGGAGCAACGGAACGCCGGGGCGCGCTGATGGAAACCCTGGAGGGCAGCCTGCGGCGTTTACGCACGGATTATGTCGATGTCTACTTCAATCACGCCGTCAATGATGTGCAGCGGCTGAAAAATCCCGAGTGGGCCGCTTTCGTTGAGCAGGCCAAGCGCCAGGGGAAAATCCGCGCCACCGGCATCTCCGGGCACGCCGGCAACCTCATTGCCTGTCTCGACTATGCTCTGCAGGCGGGCAGCGTTGACGTCATCCTCACCGCCTACAACTTTGGCCAGGATCCCAAATTTTACCAGCGCTTCACCCGTTCCTTGGATTTTGTCGCTCGGCAGCCCGATCTGCCACGTGTCCTCAAGCAGGCCAAAGCGCAAGGCATCGGCGTTGTGGCCATGAAAACGCTCATGGGGGCACGCTTGAATGATATGCGTCCCTTTGAAAAGGGCGGCGCGACCTTTGCGCAGGCGGCTTTCCGCTGGGTGCTCTCGAATCCTGACGTCGATGGTCTCATTATTTCCATGACAAGCCCGGGGCATATTGATGAATATCTCGGCGCCTCGGGTTGGCGCGCCGCCTCCCAGGATGACCTCCCCCTGTTACAGCGCTACGCGCAGATGCACAGCACGTCCTATTGCCGCCACGGTTGTAACGACTGCGAAGGCACGTGCCCAGCCCAGGTGCCCATTGCCGACGTGCTACGTACGCGCATGTACGCCAAGGACTACGGGGATATGCGGCTAGCTCGCAGTGAATATGCCCTTCTGGGTGCAGGAGCCTCGGCGTGCCTGACGTGTATCCAGCCTCCCTGTGCTGGGGCCTGCACGTATGGATTGCCCATAGAGACCATGCTAGCTCCGACCCATAGGCTACTGGTAACGTGATGGACATTGTCCTGACTGGCGCCAATGGCGCCGTTGGCACCGCGCTCCTCGGCCACCTGCGCGCCGGAGTCCTCGCAGGCACATCCCGGTTACGCGCCCTGGTGCGTCATGCGGCTGGCGCAGCATCTCTCCAGCAGCAGGGTGCAGAGGTCGTCGTCGTTGATTATGGCCAGCCACAGGCATTACAGGAAGCGATGGTGGGGGCAGAGGTGGTCGTGCATCTCGCGGGTGCCCTCTTTCCACGACGCGGGGAGACGCTGCAGCAGGCCAATGTCGACACGACGAGCGCCCTGGTGGCCGCCGCCGCCGCAGTGGGGGTCAAGACGCTGGTGTATCTGAGTTTTCCCGGGGCCGATGAGACGTCACAGAATGCGTACCTGCGCACTAAGGGGCTGGCAGAGGCCAGCATTCAACAGTCCGGATGCGCCGGGGCCATCTTCCGGGTGCCAATGATCCTCGGGCCACAGAGCCCCTCCGCCATGCAACTGCGTCGTATGGCCCGTGCCCCTCTCCTGCCCCTAGTGAGCGGTGGGGCGGTGCGTATCCAGCCCCTCGCCGAAGCGGACGTCCTCGCCGCGCTGACGTGGGCGCTCACCACCGCGCCGCACCCGTTGCGCTGTGTCAATCTGGTAGGCCCCGAGACCCTGTCCTACGGTGCACTGGTGCGTCACGTCGCTGCGCGCTTGGGGCGGCATCCGCGTGTGCTGACGATCCCATGGGGCGCGGCGTGGCTCAGTGCCTGCCTTACGGGTGCCTGCCTCCCAACGTTGGGGTGGAACCGTACGGTATTCGATATCTTGTGCCGTGCCCATCTGGCGGATCCTGCGGAAGCGTGCGCCCTGCTGCCCTTTGCCCTCACCCCGCTGCAGGACGCGCTTGATCACGCCATGTCCGTGCGTGACTGAAAGGCAGCCAATGAACACACCACCCGTGCCCGAGTCGCCAAGCCAGGGGCAGGTCGCCCCCCAGGCCACCACTGCCTGGGCGCGGGTCGTGCCCATCGGGCTCACCGTGGTGATTTTTGGCGCGATTTTCTGGCGCATTCCGTTTGGCACGTTTTGGCAGGCCCTGGGCAAAGCGCAATTGCGGCCTTTCCTGGCGCTCATGGCCGCGTTTTCTTTGTGTTTTTTTTTGTTAGACACCTTCGTGCTGAGCCGGCTGATCCGCTGGTTCCATGGGCCACTCCCCTACCGCGAGCTCTTGCCAGTACGCGCCGTCACCTATCTGGTGTCCATCATCAATACCCAGCTGGCCCAGGGGGCGCTGGCCCTGTACATGCACCGACGTTTTCAGACACCACTTGGACAGATTAGCAGTACTGTCGCACTGTTGATTCTCCTCGAGGCGACAAATCTTATCTTATTCGCCACGAGCGGCTGCCTGGCCTTTCCTGGGGGGATCCCGAGGATCTCGCTCGTATTGCCCATCGCCTTAGGGAGCCTCTGGTGGCTGCTCCTCAGCCTGGCACGGGGTAAGGTGGGCCGCCTGGGGCAACGCCTACGGACCCATGTGCTGCTCTCGACCTTTCAACGTGTCCGCGTGCAGCACTGCGCCATAATCCTGGCGCTGAAGGGGGCCGTATTTTTCCTGGCCTTGCTGGTGCACAATCAGGCCCTGGCCTTTTTCGGCATCCAGATCCCCTTTGGACGTCTGCTGGCCTTCCTGCCCATGGTCTTTTTGCTAGGGGCTTTACCTGTGACGGTGGCCCATCTTGGTACTTCGCAAGCGGCCTGGATCTTTTTCTTTAGCGCCTATGCTCCCGAGGCGGATTTGTTGGCCTACAGTCTGGTGTCCCATATGACGTTCATGTTGGCCAATGGAACCTTTGGGCTGTTGTTCTTGCCCCGCGCCTACAGCGACCTCTTCGGCAGTCCGCGCCACAGTTAGGGGCGCGGCCCTCCTCCTGGGCGCGCCACATAGGGATGACCCCAAGCCGACGGGGTACGTCCAGGCCCGCGCTGCTACCGCTCATCGTCTTGCCAGCCCATAGTGAACAGGTTATCGAACGCCAGCGCCCACGGGGGCCGCAGGTAGCCCAGGGCTTGCACGTCGTGCAGCCAGGCCCCCAAGGGGCAGTACCACGTATAGGCGGTACCGCCGGTGAGCTTGCACAGGCGGCTCAGCGCCAACTCCGACAGCCGTGCGATGGATTCTTTGGTCATCAGGATAATGCGGCGGTCGATTTCCCCGTGTTCCAACATCTGCAACGTGCCTTCCCAGGCTCGGTCGATGAGAAAGGCCTCTTGCTCCGCCATGGTCCATTCTGTCTGCTGATAGGCGCGCAGCGCGCTGCCCTGACGGCGACGCTCGCGCAGCCACTGGCGCGTGTACGCCATGGCGGCATCGACCACCCCGACGATCACTGAGCTGAAAGACATACCCCCCAGGCCACTATTGGCCGCCATGAGTTCGGCTTGATGCCCAGGCCAGGCCACGCGCGTGGCGGGAAAGCCCTGAAACTCAAAAGCATGGCTGTTGGTCGAACGCATGCCATGGCCGCGCCACGGTGCCGTTAAGCGCATGCCGGTGCTGCCATCCCAGGGCTGGTTGCGCACCTCGAGGAAGAACAGATCCGGCGCTGTCTCGCCCTCTGGGATGGCACGGGTGGTCATAAAAGACGTGAGCCCCGAGCCACTGCCAAAATGCTTGTGCCCCGAGATGCGATAGCGTAGCGAGTCGGGGGCCTCGGGCACACACTGCGAACGTGTCTGGCCAGCATCGCCGCCGCTGCCTGGTTCCGAGACGATGGTGCCCCACCAGGCGCCGTCAAGCACCGTTTGAAACACCTCGCGGCGCTGTTGCTGCCAGGCGGTGTTATACGGTTCGGGCACCGTGGGAATGCGCCAGGAGGCCAGCACGCCGTGGTGCATGGCACTGGACAGGGTGATGGAGGGATCGCCTTGCGCCAGGGTGCGCAACAAGGTACAGAGGGGGCGGGCGGACTGCGCCAGGCTTTCCCAGGTGCCACCAAATTCTACCGGCACCGCTAGCAGTGGGACGCCGATCTGGCGCAGTTGGGCGTAGTCGGCGGGGTCAGCCGTGGTGCGTTCTTGACGGTCGGCGCGCTCGGCAGCCCAGGTCTGGGCGAGCGGCGGAATCTGCTCCAAAATGGTAGCGATGTGCATGGATGTCCCTCGTGCGGAGCGCTGGTGTCCGGGCAGACCACCGGGTCTGCCCGCGAATGCCGACGGTCGTGGTCTTACTGGACAGTCACGTCCGTGCTCACAATGGCGCTAAAATTTTTACGCATAAAGTTATAGCGCGGCGTCTGCGGCTCGACGCGGCCCACTTCATCGGTGGCGCGGGCCATGATGCGATACTGCCCTGGTGTGGCGTCCCACGGCAACGACCAGCGTACCCACAGCCAGCGCTCGCGTGGTGGCTCGATGTGGGCCGCGTGCCAGGTCTGTCCGCCATCCACGCTGACCTCCACCTGGGTAATAGCCCCGGCGCCGCTCCAGGCGCGTCCACGGATGACGTGCGTGCCCTGTGGGAGCGTGGTGGCATCGTCGCGTGGGAAGGTGACCAGCGAGCGCACGCCAATGGTGGTGATGAGTTCTTTGTTGGGGTCATCGGCGCTGTCGCCGTAGTAGTAGAATTGCCAGTGATACCAGCAATCCGGCGAGGCTTCCATAACTTCCAGGCGCTGTAGCCATTTCACCGACCAGTTGCCCGACCAGCCCGGCACCAGGAGGCGTATCGGAGCGCCGTGCAGATGTTCGAGCGCTTCACCGTTCTGCGCCCAAGCTAAAATGGTGTCGGGATGCAGGGCTTTTTCAAGCGGTAAACCCTTGTCATAGTAAAACGGCTGGGTGCCTGGTTTGGCAGTCGCCGGGACGCCGCGATCCCAGCCTTCGGCGCGTACATGCGCTGCCTTGTGCGTCAGGCCGGCTTGTGCCAGCACCGTCGCCAGGGGCACGCCGGTGAACTCGCCCGCGCTGACAATCATGCCCTCTTCAGCGCGGTTGGGGCGTGGTCCTGTCCCCTTAAAATATTCAAAGAAATTGGCGTCGCTCCCCGAGCACTCCATCACCGTGCGCACGGTGCGCGCCGGCAGACGGCGCAGGTCGTCGTAGGTCAGTGTCAGAGGTTTTTTGACCTCGCCATCAAGCGTCATGTGCCAGTCTTCGGCGCGGATGGGTTCCGGCACGGCAAAATGCTGCACGGTGTAGAACAAATGCGTCGGCGTCATGTGGCCTTCGAGGTCCATGACGGGGGTACGGACGCGCGTGAGGCGCTGCTTGTCGTCGATAAGCACCCGCGGTTGGGCGGTGTTACGGCTGGGCCAGCCGTTCCAGGTGCTGCGGTCAATGCCATCGGCTTTTGGGGCTGGGGCTGGGGTCGGTGGACGCTGGGTGAACACCGCATCGGGAGCGACGTCTTCGGGACGAATAGCCATGGGGAAGCTCTCCTAAAATTTCCGCTGTGGAGACCCCGCGCTTCAGCGGGGGGAGGACACAGCGGTGCCTGCGTCAGCAGGCAGGGTGTACGTATAGCCATCGGCAGCCCACAGCCGTGTGCAATACTTCTGATGCACACTGGCCTTCTTCCCAGCGATGACCAGGTCAAACCAGCCACGAGCCTTCACGACGACGCGGCTGGCCCAGGTGCCGGCATACTTCCCGGTGGGCACGACCTCTTTGACGATATCCCCGGTCTGCATGCCACCATAGCGTTTCTGCCGGGCACGGTGGGTCTTCGGGAAACCGTGGGCATCGACGCGACACATCTGCCTGGTCCCGTGGCCCATGGCGCGGATGCCTAATATGCTGATGAGGGCCCGCGTAGTGTGTACAATGCCCTCACGTCCCTGGCATTGGGCTGAGGCCTATACTACCGTGCTGGTTGCATGCCATACGGACCCTGGTGCGGAGCACGCAGTGATATTTTATGCTACAGCGTGACCTTCTCCTATGTCAAGCTATAGCGCCAGCTACGTACCAGAGAGCCTGTGCGGAGGAATCGGGCGCGGCTTGCAGCATGTCCACGGGGGACAGGTTCCACAATGTTGCGTGCGAAGGGAAGACACATGGACTTTGGAGTCGCTATTTTCTTTACGGACTATGCCATGGGGCCGGTGGCGTTGGGCCGTGCGCTGGAGGAACGTGGCTTCGAGTCGCTCTGGGCTCCAGAACACTCGCATATCCCGCTGTCGCGGCAGTCGCCCTTTCCACAGGGCGGTGATCTGCCGCAGAAATACTACGACGTCATGGACCCATTTGTGACGCTGGCGGCAGCGGCGGCCGCCACCACGCGCCTGAAGGTGGGCACGGGGATTTGTCTGGTGGTACAGCGTGATCCGATCCAGACGGCCAAGCAGGTGGCCAGCCTGGACCAGACCTCAGAAGGACGTTTCTTGTTTGGTATTGGCGCGGGCTGGAATGCCGAGGAAATGGCCGATTACGGCACCGCCTTTGCGTCACGCTTCAAGAATATGCGCGAACGCGTCGAAGCGATGCAAGCGATCTGGACGCAGACCAAGCCAGAGTACCATGGGGAGTTCGTGTCCTTCCCGCCGATGATGACCTGGCCGAAACCGGTGCAGAAGCCCCACCCACCCGTGATCGTCGGTGGGGCCTATCCCTACGGGGCGCGCCGTGCCATTGCCTATGGTAATGGCTGGGTGCCGCATGCGCGCCGTCCGGCGTATGGGGACGTCCTCGGTCTCCTCCCTGCCTTTCAGGACATGGCCACGGCCGCGGGACGCGATCCGGCCAGCATCCCCATCACCATCTTCGGCGTGGCGGAAGATGGTGACTTGATCAAACGCTATCGTCAGGTACTCCGCCCTGAAGGACGGAGCTTGTCGCTGGCTTCGCCAACCAGCAGCCAGAGCTGCTGGGGCGGACGAACCGCAACTAGAGGCCAACTGACTCTGGCCCGGGATCGAATGTTCTTCGCCGCATTGAAGTCGGCATGGGCGGCATAGCCGCACTGTTTGCAGGAGAAACGCGCTTGCGTTGGTCGATTAGCCTTGGCGATATGTCCACAGACACGACACTCCCGACTGGTGTTACGGGGGTCCACCAACACGACGGGAATGCCTGCCAGCGCAGCTTTATACGCGACAAAGCAACGGAGCTGGGCAAAGGCCCACCCGCTCCTGGGGGCTCGTTGCGGCTTCCTGAACCGCGTCCGGGTACGAATATGCGTCAAATCTTCCAACGCGATACCCTCCCCGTTGCCTGTGGCCGCCGCACCGAGCGCCTTACTTAACTCAAGTTGCTACCTACAGGCTTCCTAAAGATTGAGGTAACAATTGAGGCTAGAGGCGATCACAAAGAGCGCCACCTTCAGTTCGAAGCCCTGCGAGGTGACTGCATGAATCGACTTCGGTAAGAGCTGTTCGATCAG
>SXGT01389048.1_pt1 | contig 51672 bp, 41 predicted proteins | sample 3176221 | NCBI WGS metagenome assembly SXGT01 (sample SAMN11356862, study PRJNA531348) | freshwater metagenome | isolation source: freshwater sample F1-120 | place: China: Fuxian Lake, Yuxi | collected 2017-12-25
GAGCCAGGATCAAACTCTCCGCATAATTGTTCTATCACCCTCGCGGGTGCTTTATTTTTTTACGGAGTATTTCAAAAGATTGACATGGGGTTGTCGTACTTTCTATCACTATTCAGTTGTCAAGGTCCTGGTTCGTCGCTTTTAGAGTCAAAAAACCCCGATGTTCACTATACCTTCAGCTCCCATCGGCGCTTCCTTTTTCCTCTATCTTCAACTGTCATCCGTTCCGGCGTCTCCACCGCAACTACGCTCTTCCTTCAAGCTTGTCTATTATACAGATTCCAAGCTACCTGTCAAGGGTTTTCGTAACCTCTTCTACCACCAGTTACTTCCTCCACTCCCTCAGGGACACAAATAGTATCACACTCACTCTCCATGTCAAGGTCAATTCTTCCATTGTCTCTATGTCTTTTCTTCGATAAATGGTTCAAACCATATTTGGCCAGATTTTCCTCCCAGGGGATCCAAAACCCGTCCTATTTTGGACACAACAAATTTTTTGCCTTGGTGTAAACAACCACAAAACCTGCTCCCAGTTAGGTGGTATTATTACGACCGTCTGACAAAAGAAAGGTTATTTTATGACTACTTTTAAAACAACGTTACCCGACTCTCTCGTATTGCCGCAACGGATCAACCGCCTTGCCGAACTTTCTTACAACCTTTGGTGGGTATGGAATCCAACTGCCCAGCGTCTGTTCAACAAGATAGACAGCAATCTCTGGGAACGAGTGAACCATAATCCCTTCCTGTTCCTTCGCCAGATTCCCAACTCGGTATTAACCCATTACAGCCAGGATGGGCAATACCTGGCATTGTACGACCAGGTTTTCCAATTGTTCGACCAATATTTAAACAATAAAAATTCCTGGTTTGCTGAAAACTACCCCAAAGAGGGTGGTACTATCGCGTATTTTTCAATGGAATTTGGCTTGCATGAGACACTGCCGATTTACTCGGGCGGGTTGGGAGTCCTCTCTGGTGATCACCTTAAAGAGGCCTCTGATATGGGATTACCCTTGGTTGGTGTTGGCCTACTTTATACCGAAGGATATTTTTCACAACGCATCTCTGAAGATGGGTGGCAGGAGTCGATCAATAATCCAATTGAGTTTAACAACCTGCCGTTAAATATCGTCAGGCACCCAGATGGTTCTGAATTGTACATCGAGGTTGAGTTCCCGGATGGCACTGTAAAAGCCCGAATTTGGGAACTTCGGGTTGGCCGAACGCCATTGTTCCTTTTGGATACGAATATCGAAAGCAACAACCCACAAATTCGCCAACTTACTACCCGCCTTTATTGGTCCGACATCAACCTGCGTGTAATGCAAGAGGTGTTGTTGGGGGTTGGCGGCGTCCGCGCTCTGCGGGCATTGGGTTACAAACCAACGGCATGGCACATGAATGAAGGCCACGCTGCCTTTATGACAGTAGAACGCGCCCGCGAACTGGTTGCAACCGGAGTACCGTTTGAAGCCGCAATGGAGCAGTGCAAAGCCAGCAACATTTTCACCACCCACACACCCGTCCCCGCCGGGAATGACGAATTCCCGCTATGGCTTGTAGATAAGTATTTATCCACTTATTGGCCACAACTGAATATTAGCCGCGACACTTTCATCGATTTGGCCAAGCACCATGCCAATTGGGGCGAATCCTTTTCGATGCCAGTCCTCGCCCTTCGCTATTCGGAAGGACGGAATGCGGTATCTGAACTGCATGGCAGCGTTAGCCGCAAGATGTGGAACAACATTTGGCCAGACCGTGATGTACATAATGTACCGATCACTCATGTGACCAATGGCGTACACACAGGCACTTGGTTGGCAAGGCGCCTCGGCAACTTGTATTCCAAATATTTTGGCGCCAACTGGCAAGATCACATTGATGATCCTGAAATGTGGGTAAAGATCAAAGACATCCCTAACAATGAATTATGGGCGGTAAGAAATCATCTGAAACGAAAAATGACCCTTTACTTCCAGGAACGTGTTCGTCAACGCTGGATCAAGGGTGGTTACCATCCAGTTCAGGTGATCGCCAGCGGTGCCTTGCTTGACCCTTATGTTCTTACCATCGGCTTTGCCCGGCGTTTTGCAACTTATAAACGTGCCAGTTTGGTGATGGACGATTTTGATCGCTTGCTTTCCATCATCAACCAACCGAACCGTCCCGTGCAGATCATTTTCTCCGGCAAAGCACATCCAGCAGATGAACCCGGAAAATTATTGATCCAGGAAGTGTACAGAGCAGTAAAGAAAGCGGAAAATGGCGGTCGGATCGTTTTTTTGGAAGATTACGATATGAACGTTGCCCGTTACCTGGTGCAAGGGGTAGATATTTGGATGAATACGCCCAAACGCCCTAACGAAGCCAGCGGTACCTCAGGCATGAAGGCCGCTGCCAATGGCGCACTCAATTTCTCGGTATTGGATGGCTGGTGGCGTGAAGCCTACAACGGTGAGAACGGCTGGGCTATTGGCCCAGATTCGGAAGTGCCGGATGCCGTTCAGGACCATACCGATGTCGAAAGCTTGTATAACACTTTGGAAAAAGAAATCATCCCACTGTATTATGAAAACCGCGACACCGACGACGTGCCCAATCCTTGGGTAACGAGGGTAAAAGCTTCCCTTTCAACCGTAACACCCCAATTTAGCATGCGCAGAATGTTGAAGGAATATACGGCAAAACTTTACATCCCCGCAATGAAGTAACTCACGAAAAATCGAATCACCAGCCCTTGGGTATCATCATCCAGGGGCTTTTTTGAGTGTAGAATAACCATAACCGTTGAAAGGGAAAAAATATGGAATTAATCTTAACCACGGAAGCCCTCTTGGGTGCATTGACAATTTTTGGCTTACGCCTGGCAGATATGAGCCTGGATACCTTGCGGGTTCTTTTTGTAATGAAGGGCAAAAAGACCCCTGCATGGATTTTTGGGTTTTTCCAATCTTCAATATTTATAATTGCAATTACCTCTGTCCTCAGCGAAGGCGTGAACAACCCCATCAAACTGATCGGTTACGCAGCTGGTTTTGCAACCGGTAATGTACTCGGCATGGTCATTGAGGAAAAATTGGCAATCGGCCACATTCACCTCACCATTACCAGCCCACGTTTGGGTGTTTTACTGGCGGAGGAATTGCGCAATACCGGGTTTGCAGTTACCGAGATCAGCGCCCGCGGACGCGATGGTATGGTGAGTATATTGTCAATGAGTGTTCTTCGGCGAAATGTTCAAACCGTGGAAGACATCGTCCACAAGCATGATCCAGAGTCATTTGTGTACTCTGAAGAAGTTCGAACCATTCACCGTGGCTTTTGGAGCTCATAGGCAATCATGGTTGAAGAAATTACAGTTGCTGAACTTTCGCGCGAAATTGCGGATGGCGATGATGGGCTTATGATCGTGGATATTCGAGAAAAATGGGAAGTTGACAAGGTTCATCTGCCAACAGGCCCTATAAGCTATCTGCCAATGAGCATCCTATCCGTAGGGCAACTCAACGCAATTCCCAATGAACTGAAAGACCCAACCAAGCGGATCGTCCTCATGTGCCACCATGGCATTCGCTCAGGCTCGGTGGCTGCATGGCTAAACCGCAATGGCTGGAAAAACGTCTTTAGCTTGCGCGGCGGAATCGATGCGTACGCCTTGGAGATCGACCCACAGATCGGTTTTTACTAAACCGACTTTTTCATTCAAGTTCAACAAAAATTTGGGATGCGGTTCGCAATCCAAGCGTATGTTCTTTTCCATTTGCCACTACTGTGCATGTCTGGTTGAATGGCAAGAAGTTTGCCAACGACAGCTGTTGACCGGGCAAAAGCTCGTTCTCAATTAAATATTCCAATAAATCGTGGTCATCTTCCGCATTTTCATGAATGCGGCGAATGATACCGGATTGGCCGGTTTTCATGCTCAATACAGGTTTCCAATTTGCCACAAATTCCTCAAAACCTGGCATCGGGTTTCCATGGGGGCACACTTTGGGGTCGCCGAGGATCTCGACCATTCGCTCTTCCAAGGTTTCACTAATGGCATGTTCCAGGCCATGGGCTTCATCGTGAACCTGGCGCAAAGGCACCTTGAATATTTTTATCAACAACCATTCGATCAGCATGTGGCGCCGGGTTACACTATATCCAAATTCCCTTCCCAAAGGGGTTAGGTGTAGTGTTTTTCCACCCCTTCCCACCACGTAGCCATCACGCTCCATACGGCGCAATGTCATGGCCACTGTCGGTGGGGCAACTTCCAATAATTCAGCCAATCGGGCAGAAACTATCGCCCCATGGTCACGCTCCATCACCAACATTCGCATTAGGTAATCTTCTACAGTGTGGGTGGGTTTTTGAGGTTGGTTTTCTTCTTTCATCGGGCACCTTTATAAATAATTTTATCCAATTTCCTTGACAACTCAATGAATTAGTATATACTAATATTTAGTGTTAGTTATATATATTCTATATTTTATCTTGTTTTTACTCACCAGTACAACAAGAGTAGGAGAAAAAGTTATGGCATCCAGTTTTTTATTGGCTTTTAGAGAAGGTATCGAAGCCGCATTAATTGTAAGTATTCTTTTGGGTACTTTGGTCAAATTTGGCAAAAAGGAATTGATCGGGAAGGTTTGGTTGGGCGTTTTTGCAGCCATCATTGGTTGTGTTATTGCAGGCGCAGCCCTTACCCTCCTGGGCATCCAAATGTCAGAAGAGTTCGAGCCTATTTATGAGGGTGTTTTATTGGCAGTTTCGGCAGGTTTATTGACTTGGGTTATCCTTTGGATCTCTAACAGTGGAAAAACCCTCAAAGCACAGATCACCAAAACCGCCCAAAACAATAATATTGGAACCGGCGTTTTTTCACTGGCTTTCTTCGCCATTTTCCGCGAAGGTTTGGAATTGGCATTATTCCTGGCGGCCTTGAACGCCAACACGGAGTTAACCGCCACGCTTGGTGGGACTTTGGCTGGGCTCATTCTGGCTGTATTGATTGGCTGGCTTTTGTATCGTGGCACGATCCAGTTTGATTTGCGCAAATTCTTTTCAATTACCAATTCCTTGCTGGTTTTGATGGCAGCAGGGATGGCGGCAATGTCCATTCATGAATTTGCGGAAGCAGGTTTGTTCCCCTGGTTTGCATCCACAGCATGGGATATAAGCTGGTTGGTTAGCAAACAAAGCACCACGGGTTTGCTCCTCAAGGCGATGTTTGGCTTCAACCCTGCCCCCAGCGCTGCCGAAGTAGCAGTGTACTTAGTCTATCTCACCGTTGTTGGCGGAATCTTGGTTTCCCGCTTCAGCAATATCGCCTCTTCACAACAAGAACCGGCATCGGCTTAAGCGAGAAATCCCCGTGTGGGTTTTCCAAACGGTGCGTTTACAGGTGTTTCCTGTAAGTGCACCGTTTTTTTGTTATCATTTCCCAAATTACGCTACAATTTTTAAAGGTACAACAAGCCTTCGCTGAGATTGGAGACCCCATGGAGATTTTGAATTACATCAATGGTGAGTGGTTAAAACCCGAAGCATCCAGTTATTTTGAGGTAATTAACCCAGCCACCGGCCAAATAGAGGCCAAGACCCCAATTGGGTCCGCTTTGGATGTGGCAAAGGCGGCATTAGCCGCGCAAGCTGCATTAGCGGGCTGGAAACACACTCCCGCCCAAGACCGGATCCAATATCTATTCAGGCTAAAAACATTACTCGAATCAAACATCGAGCAGCTCGCGGAGACAATCACCCGGGAGTGCGGTAAAACCTTGGAAGAAGCCCGTGCAGAAATGCGGCGCGCTATCGAGAACGTTGAGGTTGCCTGCGGAATTCCGATGATGAGCAAAGGGGAAGTGATCGAAGATATTGCCCCCGGTATCGACGAATTGATGTTACGGCAACCAGTTGGTGTTTGCGCCACAATTGCGCCATTCAACTTCCCCGGTATGATCCCGTTTTGGTATTTACCCTATGCAATCGCGCTTGGCAATACCTACATCATGAAGCCCTCAGAAAAAGTGCCAATGACCATGGTGTTGATCTTTCGCTTGATAGACCAACTGGGGCTGCCCAAAGGTGTGATCAACATGGTACACGGCACAAAAGATGTAGTGGATGCACTGTTGGAACATCCCTCTGTTCGCGCCATCACATTTGTGGGTAGCAGCAACACAGCCCGTTATATTTACCGCAAGGCCGCTGAGCATGGCAAACGAGTCCAGGCACAGGGTGGCGCGAAAAACCCGGTGGTCATTTTGCCGGACGCGGATATGGAAATGGCGACCAAGATCATCGCGGATTCCGCTTTTGGTTGTGCCGGCCAACGTTGTTTGGCTGTCTCCTGGGCTGTCACGGTTGGGGAAGCGCGAAATCCTTTTTTGGAAAGCATTTGCGATGCCGCCGCCACGCGCAAAGTGGGGTACGGTTTAGATGAAGGCACGCAAATGGGCCCGGTTATTAGCAGGGAAAACCAGCAACGCATAGAGCAATTGATCGGGTTGGGGGTTAAGAACGGCGCTGGCATACCTGTGGATGGCAGGAATGCCAAGGTGAGTGGTTACGAGAACGGAGCGTTCGTCCGCCCAACTATCCTCACCGATGTTCAGCCGGACAATCCATTATCGACCACAGAGATCTTTGGGCCTGTGCTCAGCATGATCCACGCCACAAGCGTGGAAGAAGCGATAGCGTTGGCCAACAGAAACAGTTATGGCAACCAGGCCAGCATCTTCACATCCAGTGGAGCGGCTGCCCGTAAATTCCGCAATGAAGTTGAAGCGGGCAATATCGGCATCAATATCGGTGTTGCCGCCCCAATGGCGCAATTCCCATTTTCAGGGTGGAAGGATTCCTTCTTTGGCGATATGCACGGACAAGGAATGGATGCGGTTGAGTTCTTTACCCAAAAGAAGGTAATTGTAGAACGCTGGCCCAGGGATTGGGCGCGAAAATTTTAGTGAAAAACAAAAGCAGCTCAGTATCATAGAGCTGCTTTTATGTAAAAGCCAATTGCTATGGAATTTGGTTAAACAAACTGGCCATTCTTATACAATAGGTCACCATCCGCCCTGATCTCGGAATCGTTCCGCATATCACAGATCATATCCCAATGAATGGTGGACTTATTGGTGGAGCCGGTTTCAGGGTAACCCGCGCCAAGAGCCATATGGAAGGAACCGCCGATCTTTTCATCAAACAGAATATTGCCAGTGAATTTGTTGATCTCAAAATTGGTGCCAATGGCAAACTCGCCCAAATACCGAGAACCTGAATCTGAATCCAACATTTGTAACAGGTATTTTTCGTTGGAGGTTGCGGTGGCTTTTACAACTTTGCCAGCCTCAAAGAACAATTCAATGCCCTCAACAGCGACACCGTTATAAATTGCGGGATAAGTGTACTTAACCCATCCACTCGCGCTATTCTCAACTGGCCCGGTAAAAACTTCACCATCCGGCATATTTTTATCTCCACAGCAGTTGATAAAACTGCGCCCTTTGGTGGAGATCTTGAGGTCAACATTAGGACCTTGCAAGGTAAACCACTCCCTGCCATTTACCCGCTTGACGATCTCATCCTGATCAGTTTTTACTTTTTCCCAAAATGCCACCGGATCCGCTTCATTAACATGGCAAGCGCCAAATACAAAATCCTCGTATTCCGCAAGGGTCATATTTGCTTCTTTGGCGTAGCCGATGGTTGGATACAACGTTGTATTCCATTTCAATTCACCTGTAGCACCTCGGCGCATTTGAGCTTCCAAAATTGACCTCATGGCTTTTTGGCGCATTCCCAACCGGGCTGGGTCCACTTTGCCCAGTGCCCGGGGGTCAAGGGATGACATAATGCTGATACGCGACTCAAAATGGTCGTAGGCATGTTCCAAAAAAGGCGGTTTAAAATTCAATTGATCATCATTGCCCTTGCTGAGCAAGATCTCATTCTGCTCAGGAAACTCCATTAATACCTGTGGGAACCCGCCAACCTCCAACACTTTGGCGTACAAGGCTTTTACCAATGGCTCAGCCGCGCTGGTAGCACTTATCAATACCCTGTCTCCCGGCACTATACGGGTAGAATATTTCACCAATACATCTGCAAAACGCTCAACGCGAATATCGGTCATATTGACCTCCAAAAAAAAGAATGACAACAAAAAAATTATATCAATCCCAATTAGGATTTCAACCCAGCGGACCGGTTCGTGTCTTATAATTCAGTTCGACAAGGAACCAATATGAAACAAGTCACCCAAAATATGCGCGACGGAAAAACGACCATCCTCGATGTGCCCATCCCTACTCCCCGTTCAGGTGTGGCACTTGTCAAGATAGCCAATTCGCTTGTCTCTGCCGGAACTGAACGGATGTTGGTAGAGTTTGGCGAAAAAAACCTGCTGGGAAAAGCCCAGTCACGGCCAGACCTGGTTAAGCAAGTGCTGGATAAGATCAAGCGCGAAGGCTTGGTGCCTACCCTGGAAGCAACCTTTAACCGCCTGGATACACCCATGGCGTTGGGCTATTCTTCCTCCGGGGTAATCGTTGAAGTTGGCGCCGGAATGGAACCATTCAAACCCGGCGACAGGGTGGCGTGTTCAGGTGGCAATTTCGCGGTACACGCGGAATACAACCTCGTGCCCAAAAACCTGCTTACCTTGGTACCGGAGAATGTAGATCTGGAGAGCGCCGCCTTTACCACCCTGGGTGCTATCGCCTTGCACGGTTTCAGGCTTGCCCAACCCCAGATCGGCGAATCGGTGGCCGTTATTGGATTGGGTTTATTGGGCCTAATGGCCGCCCAAATCGCCACTGCTGCCGGTTGCAAGGTGTTTGGTATCGATACACAAACCACCCGTGTCGCCTTGGCCAATAAATTGGGTATTGCTGGCTGCCTGCGAGAAGCCGCGCTTGAACAAGGGGCTGCCTTTTCCCATCACACCGGTTTTGATATGGTACTCATTTGTGCCGATACCCAATCCAATGACCCAATTGAATTGGCCGGCCAACTGGCCCGTGACCGAGGCAAGGTTGTAGCTACCGGGGCCATTGGCCTTACGATGCCCCGCAAGGTCTACTACGAAAAAGAACTCTCTTTTATCAATTCAAGGTCTTACGGCCCCGGCCGTTACGACCCAACCTACGAGGAAAAAGGGGTAGATTATCCATCCAGCTATGTGCGCTGGACAGAAGGGCGCAATTTCCTAACCATTCTTGATCTGCTCTCCAGCGGAGGATTATCGGTCAAGCCACTCGTCTCCCACCGCTTTAAGATAACCGAAGCTGTGAAAGCATATGAAGTGATCACCGGCAAAGCCAGGGAACCATTCCTTGGTGTGGTACTTGAATATCCCTTTGGGGATTCATCAGACCTACCGGCCAACAGGCGAGTTGAATTCAACCCTTCGCGGCAGAGTAATGGATCAAAAACAACCGTTGGGGTGATCGGTGCCGGATTATATGCAAATGCCACATTGTTGCCTGTCATGCAAAAGGTGCCAGGCATCGCCACCGTGGCGATCTCTTCTTCCAACGGGCTAAACGCTTCTCACAGCGCCAAAAAGTTTGGATTCCAGTATGCTACCAGTGGGGAAAAAGACATCCTTGCTGATCCAAATATCAACAGTGTCGTCATTCTCACCCGGCATAACAACCATGCCGAACTTACCGCAAATGCTCTTGCGGCTGGCAAACATGTATTTGTAGAAAAACCACTTGCCCTAACCAATACTGAGTTGGCAGATGTTGTAAACGCATCGAACCAAAACGCGGATCAGGTCCTGATGGTTGGTTACAATCGCAGGTTTTCCCCGCATGCCATTGCCATCAAACAATTCTTTGGCATTCGTGCAGAACCGGCATACCTACATTACCGTGTGAATGCCGGCTTTATCCCTGCCAACCATTGGACGCAGGACCCCGCGATTGGCGGTGGCCGCGTCATTGGCGAGGCATGTCACTTTATGGATATGCTCGTGTACCTTACAGGCAGCCTCATCCACTCTGTAACCGCGACCTCGCTCCCAAATGCTGGCAAATATAATAACGATAACATCAGCATGACCTTTAAGTTCGAGGATGGCTCTGTTGGCGTTGTAGATTACCTTGCCAACGGCGACAAATCGGTGCAAAAAGAATTCCTGGAAGTATTTTGCGGCGGCAAGATTGCCATATTAAATGATTACCAACAAACAGAATTGATCCATAACGGCAACCGGCAAAAGAAGACCTTTTCTGGCCGCCAAGACAAAGGACACAAGGGTGGGCTCGAAGCCTTCGCCCAGTCTGTATCCGGTGGGCCGCTGCCCATCAGCCTGGCAGAGCTGGTCAATGTTTCGTTGGCATCGTTTGCTGTCGTTCGCTCTGCTGCATCGGCAGGCGCTGTTGAGATAGTTGAATAACCCCGCGGATGTTCGATGCCAATTGACTTGCGGTTGTTGTTCTCCTTATTAGCGAAATCGATCTTCCAATCCCAGGCAACGGTTGCCCGATTGGGCAAACGACGGATCCTATTCTTGATCATCTTTGTTTTCGTATGGCCGTTATATCAGCTGATCACGTGGTTTTTTTTAGGGCTGGATGAGATCTTCTTCCCTGGCTACCGAAAACAGGCCATTGTTAAGCCCTTGTTCATCATTGGCAATTTTCGTAGCGGTTCCACTTTCTTACATCGATTGCTATCTCGGGATCAACGAACCTTTACCAGCATGCGCACCGCCGATATCTTCCTTATGCCATCGGTGACCCAACGTAAGATCTTCCGGTTTTTTTCATTTTTAGATAACCGGCTGGGCGCGCCGGTAAATAAAACCATTCGGGGTGTAGACGACAAATCACTGGGCAAAGTGCGCATCCATAAGATAGGAATGTTTGAACCTGAAGAAGATGAGAATATCCTGCTGCACATATTTTCAACCTTTTTCGTCAGTTTCCTTTTCCCATTCCTGGAAGACCTCCCTCCGTTCGTCAAATTCGACGAAGAGATGCCTGAAAAAGACAAAATTAGGATCATGCGGTTTTACCGTGGTTGTGTCCAACGGCATTTATTTGCGCATGGCGGTCAGATCCATTTTGTCTCCAAGAGCCCTGCCAATAGTTCCAAGGTGTTGGCGCTGCGAAAAACTTTCCCCGATTGCCGGATCATCTATTTAGCCCGGGACCCAGCCGAAATGGTACCATCGACCATCAGTTGGTTGAGTTACGCATGGGGTATTTTCAATGACACCCAAGGCAGGTATATCAACCAACCCCAAATTCTTCAAATTTCCAAATATTGGTTCAGTTACCCATTACGAGTGATCGATGAATTGGACAGCGCGCAATGCAAGATCATGGAGTATCAGGCACTGATCGACCAACCTGAAGATTGCATTCGGGCGATCTATTCTGATTTTGGCTATCCTGAAAATTCTGGGCTCAGAAAAACGATCAAAAGGGCGGTTGAAGAAACCAAAAGTTTCCTAAGCGAACATCATTACGATCTGGCCAGTGTAGGGATAGAAAAAGGACAGATCGATCAGATTTTTTCGGAAGAATATTCACGCTTCGGTTTCCAAAATAATCACGCTCGGCATACCACCGTTACCACCCAGCGAAATTCAGTAGGCAGCGAAGACCAAAAGAAAAAGGGCGACATAGCCGCCCTTTCTGCTCCCCAGGTAAATCGCTAAAAACTTACTCTCTCACTTGATAATTGGACGGGAAAATTTTGCCAGCGGCCCGTAACTTGCCAGCTTTGCCAAGAAGCAGGATCAGCCCAGCGATCGCCATCAAGAATGAAACCAGCATCGAAGTGGTCAGCCAACCCGCAGCCACAACGGGTTGGTCCGGCCGAAAGAACTCCACAATAGTGCGCCCTGCTCCTGCAACAACCAGCCAAAGCACAAAAGCGAGGCCGGGTTTCTTATTGCCGCCCATTTTGTACAAAATAAGCATGATCACGCCAAAACCGATCAAATTCCAGAGCATCTCGTAGGCGAAGGTCGGATGGAAACGAGTTGTTGCCACCGGGTAAACCTGCAGGTCAGCAAATTGTGCCAATCGATGGCCCCCATCAATTTTGATCCCCCATGGAAGTGAGGTCGGAGGGCCGTACAACTCCTGATTAATATAGTTCGCTGGCCGCGCCAGTGCTTGGCCCAATAGCGCCGCAGGGGCGATCGAATCCAAGAAAAGCCAAAAATCAAGTTTCTTATTCTTTAAATAAACGTATAAGGTAGCCGCCCCGGCAAGCAAACCACCAAAAAAATGCAAACCACCCTGTGGAATATTGAGTATCTGCAACGGTTGTTGCAAGTAATAATCATTGCCACCGGCAATCGAATTGCCTACATACCACAAACGTGCGCCAATAACCCCTGCGGGCAACAACCACATCATCGCGTCCCACAAGACATCGGGGTCACCTCCGCGCCACTCGATCTGTTTTGCAGCCACCATTGCGCCAACCAGAACCCCAAACATCACCAATACGCCATACCACCTAAGGGCGAATGTAAAAGCGCCAATTTCAAAACTAAAGATCACAGGGTCGATCATTTTCCTCCAAATTCGTTGTTCCAAACTTTGCCGGCCGGAATAATGGTCTTTGCCGGTACATCGGCGAGCAATATTGCGCCATTCCCAATTCTGCAACCTTCTCCAATGCTTATACCAATGGCAGTCGTAACACCCATTCCCAGTAGCACATTTTTCCCGATCCGAACGCCACCGGCAAGCATCGCGCCTGGCGCAATATGGGTCATTTCTCCAATTTCACAATCATGGCTCACAATCGCGCCAGTATTGACCATGCACATCCTCTCCAGTACCACATCTGTACCAATATAAGCGTTGGCAAAGACCTGCACACCATCGGCCACTTTTGCTGAAGCTTCAATGGTAGCCCTTGGATGAATTATCGCCGGGATGGTAAAACCGGCAGCCAATATTCGCTCAAATATCTTTCTGCGCACAGCGAGGTTGATAATACCCCCGACACCATTTGCGGCAATACCTATTCCCTGGCTTCTTAGCTTATCCAACAATTCCCCGCCACCACTCACGGGGTAGCCTAAAATGGTTCGATTCTCCTGGGCAGGGTCATCATCCAATACCGCTACTACCTGGTATTGGCCAGCGGCAATGATCATCTCCAAAATTGCTTTGGCATGCCCACCCGCCCCATAGAGAATGATCTTGGTGTGATCTACTGGTTTGTTCTGTACATTTTTTCCACCGGCAATGGCTCTAACTACCGATTCCGTCACCAGTCGATCTGCTGGCATTTCCTCCAGGCTCACTCCCAATTGAGCTGCCAGCTGTTTGGCCGGTTCTGTGATACGCATGGAAGTGGACACGTTGGATGGAGGAGTTGGTTCCACCTGAATTTCAACTTCTGGCAAGGCTTCAGCGGCTTCATCGGTTATGTATGCCAGCAAACTCCCCACTTGCAGAACTGTCCCCGCCAGGGCGATCGGACGAAAAAAACCCGAATGCTCCGCTTCAACATCGGCAGCTGCTTTGGTTGTTTCAATAGTCATCAGGATTTGGCCAACTTCGACCTTTTGTCCATCCTTGGCAAGGATTTCGACCAAGGTGGCTTCAGGCTCGTTTGCGTTCAACATCGGAACAGTTATTTTATGATTTGCCATTTTTTGCCAATAATTCAATATTTGTATTTTTTCTAATTTTATTCCATAATAAATGAAATTCTATATGGAGGCGCTATTATGGATATTAATCGCAGCATCACTTTCATTTTCAACGATCCAGACTGGATCAAAAAACTTGCCATCGCCGGTTTGATCAGCCTAATCCCGGTTGTAGGCATTTTTGTTCTATTGGGTTGGTCTCTAGAGATCACCCGCAGGGTGATCATGGGCGATAACGAAGTATTGCCAGATTTTGGCGATTTTGGCGGAATGATGGGCAATGGCTTTAAGGTCTTTGTTGTCCAATTTCTGTATTCCTTGCCAATAATTTTACTTTTTGGTTGTATGTACGCGCTTATGTTTGCGGGTACTTTGGCAATGGGTGGCGACTTTGAATCGATGGACGGGGTCATGGGCGGGGGCATGATGGTGGTCGTTGCATGCGTGGTCTGCCTCACCATCCCGTTGGCCATAATGGTCGGCTTGGGCAATCAGGCCGCACGTGGTATTTTGGCCGAAACCGGTGAGATCAGCCAGGCTCTTAAATTTGGCAAAGTGATGGAGATAGTGAAAAAAGGGGTTGGCAAATACTTGTTAGCCTATTTGGTGATCATCCTCGCTGCAACGATTCTCTCTCCGATTGGCGGCCTGTTATGCGGTATTGGCGCGTTGTTCACCTCCGCTTTCATCGTCGCTTTCGATGCCCATTTGGTTGGCCAGATCTACAAGTTTGCCAACCCGAACGCAACCGCGCCGGCAACAACCCCCGGTACAGTTGAGATCCTGTAAACAAATTTGGTGTACCACGGGGGAGGCGCGTGCCTCCCCCGTTTTTATTTAATTCAACTTTAGCATCTCACGGATGGATTGAACGATCTTCTGTTCAGAAGGAAGGATCACATCTTCCAAGGCTTTGGAATTGCCGATGGGCAGGTCAATTGCCGCAACGCGTTTTACAAGCAAATCCGGTTGCCCCTCACAAGCCTGTGCAATAACCTCACTCCCCCATCCCAAGGTTAATCCAGCCTCTTCAATCGTCACCAGTTTTTTGGTCTTTTTCAGGCTTGCTTCGATCGCAGCTAAATCAAACGGTGAGAGTTGGCTAAGCACAATGATCTCGCAAAAGATCTCGTCATTGTATGCCAATTCAACCGCTGCTTTTTTAGCTAATTCAAGGTTGTAACCGTACGTAGCGATGGTGCAGTGGTGTTTCGTAACACCTGAGAAACCCAATGTTGCGGTTGGGTATTTTGCCCCATCTACTTCCAACGAAAAATCGACCCAGTCTCCCTGGCCTATTTTGGCAATTGAGCTGGTATATAAAAGCTTGTGTTCCACGAACAAGATCGGTCCGGTGCTCTCTAAAATCGCGGTACCAAGCAGGTCCCCGGCGTCTATCACGGAGTTGGGAGCGATCACTGTTAGCCCAGGTATGCCCAAAAAATGTTTTTCGAGAGATTGGCTGTGGGTTGGGCCATACCCCCTGCGACCACCCATGGGTGTGCGGACCACCAAAGGTACATCCACACTTTCGTTGTACATCCAATGAAATTTGGACGCATGGTTGAGGATTTGGTCCATTGCCAAAGTGATAAAGTCACCGAACATGATCTCAACGACCGGCCGTTTACCCGACATAGCCAGGCCATTCGCAATTCCAAGCATGGCAGCTTCCGAAATGGGTGTCGTGAAAACCCTTTCCGGAAACTCAGTGGAACAGCCTTTGGTCACCTTAAAAGCGCCGCCATAAGGGTCCAAAATATCTTCACCCAGCAGAATCACATTTGGGTCTTTGCGCATCGCGGTTCGCAATCCCTCGTTCAGGCTTTCCAATACTGTGGTTACGGTTTTGGTCATGCAGGCCTCCCATTCAACGATGGAAGATCGGCGGAATTTGCATGGAAGAAAGCAGCATCGATCAGCTGGTTCACTTCCGCCTCACAAGGCTCCTTGTCAGCCGTGTCTAATCGTAGGCCATGGATCTGCAAGGGGTCATATTTTTGCCTCAGTTTCTTCACCATTTCCTTGTCGCGAGTATCATCTCCCTTGCTATGCGCCATAAATCGGTGTGTATTCAAGATAATGGCAGCAGGACAACCGGTTGAACGGATCTTACCGATCACTTGTTCCGCAACTGGCAATATCTCTAGAACATCGCTGGTAAATAGTTCTGTCGCATTTATTCCAAAACCTTCAAATCTGCCTACTATTGAACCGGCAATTGCCATTTCAACCGGAGTGGTTTGGGCAAAATGGTTATTCTCTACCACGAACAAGATCGGTAGCTGCCACAGGGCGGCGATATTCATCGTCTCGTAAACCACCCCCTGGCCCAACGTTCCATCACCGATGAATACCGCCGAGATGGAACCGCGGCCATCGATCTTGGATGAAAGTGCCATTCCGGCTGCATTGGGTACGATCCCACCCTGAATACCGTTGGAGAAAAAATTTTTCCAATGGATGTGTTGGCTGCCACCGCGCCCCCCTACGATACCAGTGGATTTTCCCATCAATTCCGCCGCCAAGGCTGCTGGTTCGCCGCCATATGCCAAAAAATGCCCATGGCATCGGTGGTTGCTCCATACTACATCTTCAGATTTGAGATTGGAAATGACGCCCACCGCATTAGCCTCCTGGCCAATGTAAGCATGGGTGGTCCCTACCAATTTTCCGGTAGAAAACTCAGCCAACGCTTGCTCTTCAAAACGGCGGATCAGGTACATTGTTCTGTATAGTTCTATGTGGCTGCTCATCATTTTTGGATTATAGCATCAACAGGCTCTTCGGTATTGCGTGGATGGTATAATTTACAACTGTATGAATACGAATAAAACTCAAAAACCAAATAAAACCATTTGCCCAACCTGCGGCACTCATCTCTCTGAGAACGCGAGTATCTGCCCGGTTTGTGGAACAGAGATCCAAAAAATTGGCAAAGCCAAAAAACCAGAAATGGTACAAGCAAGCCGCATCCCCGAAGTAACCCTAAGCTTGCCGGCGGCGATCGGTCTGCTGGCTTTGTTTTTGATCGTTGGAGCGGTTTTGGTGTATCTGGTGATCGGCATGACGGCTGCCAATGGCGATAATGCCGCAGCCACCGCCACGCCTGAAACCACGGCCACCATGACGGTGATCCCAACAGAAGCTGCGACATTCACTCCCCAACCAACTGCCACTAATGAACCACCGGTGGATTACACCATCGCATCTGGCGACACTTGTACTTCTATCGCGGTTTTTTTCAACGTATCTGTCCAAAGCATCGTAACTCTCAACAATCTTCCCGCGGCATGTAACACCCTTTCGGTTGGACAGGTCATCAAGGTTCCAAAACCAACCCCCACCCCGTTGCCCGCAGCCACCAATACATTAGAGCCCGCTGCGGCCACATTGGCAGCCTGTGAAAAAGTAATTTACACAGTACAAGCCAACGACACGCTTGCTTCCATCGCCGCCAACTATGCCGTTCCATCCGATGCCATCAAGAACTATAACGGCTTGCCCACCGACACGGTCTATTTGGGTATGCCGCTAACCATTCCACTTTGCGAGCGTGAAGCCACACCAGGCCCAACACCCACCCCTACCAACCCGCCACCTTACCCTGCGGCCAACCTTTTATTGCCCGCCGATGGAGCATCGTTTACTCTGGCCAGCGACACAATTACCCTGCAATGGGCATCCATTGGCACGCTGCGTGAAAATGAACGCTATATGGTCGTGGTTGAGGATGTTACGGAAGGCACAGGCCGACGCTTGGTTGATTACGTTTCCGACACCAAGTACATCATCCCGCCGAGTTTCAGGCCAAACGACACAGCACCACATATCTTCCGTTGGCACATTATCAGCGTGCGCCAATCCGGCTCTGATGACCAAGGCGAGCCTATCTGGGTGGACGCAGGCGAGATGTCCCTTCAGCGAGTATTCTCTTGGCAGGGAATAGCTCCGGCAGCGACGCCGGCACAGTAATAATCACAAGGCCTCGCTTCCCACCGGTTCGAGGTCTTTTTTTTGGTTGGCTTCAACCATGCATGGAAAGAAGGTTTTTATGACAACACCTAACCTGATAGGCCTAAAAAAGCGCATCGCTTTGGTAGCCCACGACAATAAAAAGAAGGACCTGCTGGAATGGGCAAAATACAACCGCGAAACCCTTAGCCGCCACCATCTGTTTGGCACCGGCACCACCGGCGGAATGTTAGAGCGGGAATTAAGCCTGCCCATTACCCAGTTCAAAAGCGGCCCGATCGGCGGAGACCAACAGATCGGCGCCAAGATCGCCGAAGGCAAGATCGATTTCCTGATATTCTTTTGGGACCCGCTGGAGCAACAACCCCACGACCCTGATATCAAAGCTCTTCTTCGGTTGGCTGTTCTGTATAACATTCCAACTGCATCCAACCGAGCCACTGCCGATTTCATCATCAGTAGTGACCTAATGAACCATGAATATGAGAATAAAACCCCAGATCTGGAAGAGTACCTTGCTAAACGCAATTTACCCAAGTTTGATGAAGTATCATAACGCCTTGTCTGCTTTAGCAAACAAAAACTGGTTGCCGCTTGGCAACCAGTTTTTTATAGGCATTTAGATTCTTATGCGGCTTGTGAAGCCTTGACAATGTCTTCCAGCATTTTGGTGGAAAGGCTCTTTGGACGCTCGATGGGCTGGCCAAGCGCGCGAGCCCAAACATAATTGGGGGTCACGCCCAGGGCACGTCCAACACCGAATAGTACAGTATAGAAATCGAAATCGCGTACACCGTAGAAATACTGCAAGGTGCCAGAGATAGCATCTACGTTGGGGGCGGGGTTCTTTGCCTTACCCTGTTCCTTCAATACAGCTGGAACCACATCAAAGACCAGATCCGCAAGCTGTACAAGGTCATCCTGCGGGAATCGTTCTTTGGCGAATTTCATCTGGGCGGTATAACGGGGATCGGGCACCCGCAGGACCGCATGTCCATACCCAGGGATGACCTTGCCGCTGTTGAGGGTATCCCAGGCGAATTTATACAACTCATCACGGCTGGGGACCTTCTTGAACATTTTATACACATCCAACAACCAACCCAAACACTCTTGGTTGGCTAAGCCGTGTAAGGGGCCAGCCAAGCCATTAAGGGCGGCACTGTACGATAAGAACGGATCGGACAAAGCGGAACCGACCAAGTGCATCGTATGGGCGGACACATTGCCAGATTCATGGTCGCTATGCAAGATGAAGTACAACCTTGAAAGCTCAGCGTAACCTTTCTTGTCGGCAACACCCATCATTTTGGAGAAATTAGCACCGTAATCTAACTTGGCATTGTATCTGGGTTTTTTGGTTTCACCAAAATACTTAAATCGGTAAATAAAGGCCGCGATCACAGGCAATTTGGCAGTCAGCGAAAGGCTGTCTTCCAACGCGGCTTCCCAATACACGTCCTTCTTCATGCCGGCATGGTATCCCTTGGCAAAGGCGCTGTCGTTTTGCAATGCCAATACCGCCTGCGAAAGCAGCGTCATCGGGTGGGTTTCCTTCGGCATCGACCTGATCATTTTGTAGACATGATCGGGCACTTCCGCACGGGCTGCCCATTCGGCTTCTACCAACATCGCTTGTTCGCGGGTAGGCACTTCACCGATCATCAACAGATAGTACAAGCCTCCCACCAGCGGGATCTTGTTGCCGCGCGCTTTGGGTAATTGCTTCAACACTTCCGGAATTGACTTGCCCCGGAAGCGAATGCCTTCCGCCGGATCAACGAACGAGATATCGGTTACGAGTGATTTGATGTCGCGCATGCCACCAACAACCTGGCCAACGGTCACCTTGTCCACCACAACCTCGGCATGTTCCTTGGCAAGCGCCTTATAACGCTCACGCCAGGCGGGGAGTTGCTCTGCGATCTTCTCTTTTAAAATCATGTTTAGCTCCTATGGGTTGAAAAAACAGAGGGGCCATAACCAGCTCCCTCTGTTTTTTATAAATGCTTAAAGTTTCACCAAGCTCTTAAGGGCTTCAATGGTCTCTTTAACCGAGGCAGCCGATTTGTCAAAAGCGGCCTTTTCCTCTGCATCCAACTTGTATTCCACGATCCGCTCAATGCCTTTTCGGCCAAGCTGAACAGGTACACCAAAGAACATATCGTTCAGGCCATATTCGCCATTCATAAAGGCCGCGCACGGAACGATCAGATGCTTGTCCTTGAGAATGGCCTCTACCATTTGGGCAATTGCGGCGGAAGGAGCATAAAATGCGGAACCGGTCTTAAGCAGGTTTACGATCTCGCCACCGCCCTTACGGGTTCGATTTACGATCGCTTCCAATTTCTCTGCCGGGATGTAATCGCGCAGGGGGATGCCGGCGATATTGGATGCCTTGGTCAGGGGTACCATTTCATCTCCATGGCCACCCAACACGAAGCAATTAATGTTCTCTACACTCACGCCAGTTTCCATCGCCACAAACGCACGCATGCGGGCAGAATCAAGAATGCCAGCCTGGCCGATCACACGGTGGGCAGGCAGGTTTCCAACCTTCATAGTAAGGTAGGCCATGGTGTCTAACGGGTTGGTTAGCACAACATAGATGGCGTTGGGCGAATATTTTAAGGTTTCGGTGGTCGCCTTGCCAACGATCTCGGCATTGGCGGTGAGCAGGTCATCGCGGCTCATGCCAGGTTTCCGGGGCAAGCCAGCGGTGATCACAATAATGTCAGAATCCTTGGTGGCAGCGTAGTCGTTGGAACCAACGATCTCAACATCTTTACCAATGATCGGCATTGCCTCAAACATATCCAAGGCTTTCCCTTGTGGCATACCCTCCAGTACATCCACAAGGACAATATCAGCTAATTCGCGCTCTGCCAACCAGTGCGCAGTCGTGGCGCCTGTCATCCCAGCGCCAATAATAGAAACCTTTGCCATGCTTCCTCCAAAGCGAACAATATTCGTTGGCTCATGCCAACTTTGTTATGGTATTTTAAGACAAAAAGGAACTAATTGTTAGTTCCTTTTGTCATATATAGGGCAAAATATTGTAATTTTAGCCACTTTCGGAAATTTTCAGGACTCTTTTTCCAGGAAGTGTGTCGCCTGGATCGCTGCCGCAGCACCCATTCCGGCAGATGTGATCACCTGCCTAAAATGGGAATCGGCTACCTCGCCAGCAACAAAAACGCCTGGTTTATTGGTTTCCATGTACATATTCGAATGGATATAACCAAGGTCGTCCATATCTAACTGGCCGACGAACATTTGTGTGTTTGGGGTATGGCCAATGAAAATGAACAAGCCTTCCGTTTCATGGTTTGTACTTTCACCCGTTTCCAAATTTCGAAGCTTTAATAGGGCGAGTTTTTCAGTTCCAGTAGCCTCTTCCACAACGGTGTTCCAAATAAACTCGATCTTTGGGTTGTCAAATGCACGTTTCTGCAACACCTTGCCAGCCCTTAATGAATCGCGACGATGAATGATCGTCACCTTGGTTGCAAATCGTGTCAGAAATATCGCCTCTTCAAGGGCGCTGTCTCCGCCGCCAACCACAACCACCCGCTTGTCTTTGAAAAACCATCCATCACAGGTGGCACAATAACTCACACCCTTGCCGGTCAATTCAACCTCGCCTGGAATATTCAAATGGTTTGAACGGGCACCCGTGGCGATGACGAGCGAATCTGCAAGGTAAGTACCATTGTCAGCGACCACCTTGTACGGCCGGGAGGAAAGGTCCACCGAGTTAGCGGTGTCAAACTCAACTTTGGCTCCGAACCGCTCCGCCTGCCGTTGAAACAGGTCCCCCAGTTCAGACCCGCCCACCCCGTCCGGAAAACCAGGGTAATTTTCAATCGTGTGGGTCAAAGCGGCCTGCCCGCCAAACTCCATGCCCGTCAATACAACCGGCTCCAATTCCGCTCGTGCAGCGTATAAGGCAGCGGTTAGCCCGGCAGGGCCGGAACCCAAAACTAAAACTTTTACTTTTTTTTCTTCGCCTGATGGCGCCGATTTTGAAAAAGAACCCAAACTAAATGACATGTTGATCCTCTCAGTTGATGAATATCCAATTAGATATCAGATGGCTAAAATTGTTACACAAAAACCGGCTCCTGTTGTTGGAATATCGTTAAAAAATGTGCTTTGCCCATATGTGCAAAGGTAGCAGCGGATAGAGATCAATGCGATATTTTGGGCCGGCATGTTGTCGCATCAATGCCCGCGCCTCCCGCAATATTGACAGGTCGTAACCCAAAGGTAATTGAAGCAAACGAGATATCAGCGGAGACGGTTGCGATTTGGTGAGCGACTGGTATATTCCAAAACCAACCTGCCAGGCTTCCAATTCACCATATACCGAAAATGCCGTTAGAGGGCCTTGACGCAAGTGGCAAACTTCGTGGCAAATCACTGAGATCCACCAAGCATCCAGACTGGTCTCCTCATTGGGATATTGGTCCTTGTTGAGAATGATCGATCCCCAGAGCGTCCAAATTGCGCTTTTGCTTGCGCCAATTCCACCAGTAAATATTGGGGTTTTGTGCGCAACCAAATAATCGGCTGTTGGCCGATCTGCTTTTTCAAGCAAGGAAATGATAACCTGCAATTTCTCGCCATAGATCTTTTTCATCTTGTTAATTTTAGCCAAATAATGGTCAGGCTGCCATTTTTTTATCCAAACTGGTCTAAAGAAATAGGATAAAATTTATCCGATCGACCGCTGATTTAATATTCCAGCACACTCACAACATACATCCAGGAGGATCACAATGCCTGATCGCGACTACATTGAAATCCGCGGAGCCCGCGAGAACAACCTAAAGAATGTTGACCTTAAGATACCCAAACGGAAAATCACCATTTTTACGGGGGTATCTGGTTCTGGCAAATCCTCATTGGTGTTCGATACCATCGCCGCCGAGGCACGTAGACAACTGAACGACACCTTTAGCACCTTTGTGCGTAATTTTTTACCCCGTTATTCCCAACCGGAAGCTGATGCGATTGACAACTTGAGTATGGCCATCATAGTGGACCAAAAACATCTCGGAGGTGGTTCCCACTCCACGGTTGGAACGATCACCGACATTTATTCCTTTATGCGTTTGTTGTTTTCCCGTGCTGGCTCACCCAAGGTTGCCTTCCCCACCGCCTTTTCCTTCAATGAGCCGCAAGGTTGGTGCCCTGAATGCAACGGCTTGGGCAGAAAATTGGGCGTCGATATGGATCGATTTTTGGACCCGCGGCGTTCGCTCAACCAAGGCGCGATCTTGTTCCCTGAATACGCTGTAGATTCATGGGGTTGGAATGTCTTGCAGCAATCTGGTTTATTTGATATGGATAAACCGGTAGATCAATACACCGCGGCGGAGCTTCAAACCCTTTTGTATGCTGAGCCATACAAGGTGAAGATCAATATGGGCGGCAAAAGCATGAACCTCAGCATGGAAGGCATCATCGACAGGTTCCGAAGTAAGTACATCAACCGCGACCTGAAGACCATGTCTGAACGAACCCAAAAAAGCGTGGAACCTTTTATGACAATGGGACCTTGCACTACGTGCAATGGCGCCCGGCTCAACCGGTCTGCATTAGCCTGCAAGATCAACGGGCTCACTATTGCCGAAATGGCCAACATGGAAGTCGATGACCTGATCGGTGTGATCAGCGCCATCCAAGACCCTCTTACCGCTCCGATCGTTGCGGCTATTGTAGACAGGCTGCAACATATGATCGATATCGGCTTGGAATATCTCAGCCTTGACCGCGCTACAGACACTTTGTCCGGCGGTGAATCCCAACGGATCAAGATGGTCAAACACCTTGGCAGCAGCCTCGTGGATGTGATGTATGTTTTTGACGAACCCAGCATTGGTATGCACCCCCGCGATGTTCACCGCCTAAACGAGCTGCTCCAAAAACTGCGCGACAAGGGCAACACGGTGCTCGTTGTGGAACATGATCCTGATGTGATAAGGTTTGCCGACCATATTGTTGATGTTGGCCCGCGTGCCGGCAAAGCCGGGGGTAATATCGTTTTCCAAGGCAACTACCTCGGCCTGTTGCAATCGGGTACCCTTACCGGTAAATTTTTGGCAACGCACCAACCAGTTAAAACCAATTGCCGGATCCCTCAAGGCCATCTTGCTATTCGTGATGCCAATGCCAACAACCTTAAAAACCTAAATGTGGATATCCCTGCCGGGATTCTCACGGTGGTAACCGGTGTTGCCGGTTCTGGCAAAAGCACCCTCATCAACCAGGTTTTCTTATCCCAGCATCCCGGTGCCATCGTCATCGACCAATCACCCATCGGTGTCTCCAGCCGCTCAAATCCCGCCACGTACACGGGGATCCTGGATGAGGTACGAAAGGCATTTGCGTCCGCAAACAAGGTAAATGCTTCTTTGTTCAGTTTCAATTCCAAAGGCGCATGCGAGACCTGCCAAGGGCTTGGCGTGGTTTATACCGACCTTGCATATATGGACGAAGTAAAGAGCCCATGCGAAACCTGCGGTGGAAAACGATTCAAAGATGAGGTACTCTCATACAAACTAAACGGTCTTTCGATCGCCGATGTGCTTGCGTTGTCTGTTGAAGATGCTATGGCGCTGCTGGAGATCAAAGAGATCCATAAAAAACTGGCCGCGTTGGTAGATGTCGGCCTGCATTACCTAACACTGGGGCAACCGCTCAGCACCCTATCAGGTGGTGAGTGCCAAAGGATCAAGCTGGCCAGCGAGTTGCATAAAAAAGGCAGTGTCTACGTAATGGATGAACCAACTACCGGCCTGCACATGTCAGATATTGGCCATTTATTGGCGATAATGGATCGGTTGGTAGATACTGGGAATACAGTGATCGTGATCGAACACAACCTCGAGATCATCAGGAACGCCGATTGGATCATCGATATGGGACCGGAAGGCGGCCATAAGGGCGGCGAGGTGATCTTTGAAGGCACCCCCCAGGAACTGCTCCGCTGTGAACGGTCGTTAACAAGCGCTTACTTGCGCCGATCGGTTCTGAGTTAAACCCAACAGGGCCAAAACCATAAATTGGTAGGCTTTGATAGGGTTGGCGCATACAATAAACAGTGATGAACCGAAGAAAGGATAACGGCCAATTATGAGACAAGTAGCGATCTTGGGGATCGGCCAAACTGCCATTGATGAACACTGGGATAAATCGCTTAAAGAGTTGGCTGGTGAAGCCTGCTTTTTGGCGATGGAAGACGCAAACCTGCGCAAACCTGATGCTTTGTATGTTGGAAATATGCTCAGCCCATCTATTGGCGGCCAAAACCAGTTGGGAACTTACATTGCCGACTGGGTAGGTATGTGGGGGAGCGAGGCCAGCAAAGTTGAGTCCGCTTGCTCATCCGGCAGCGCCGCTTTCAGATCGGCCGTCATGGCGGTTGCCTCAGGAGAAGTTGAAAGCGCACTGGCTGTTGGAGTTGAAAAAATGACCGACAGGGCAGGAAAGGAGGTCACCGCAGCACTTGCTACCGCCGCAGACGCTGACCAGGAGGTGGAACAAGGGGTCTCGTTCGTCGGCCTTAACGCCCTCATCATGCGCCGATATATGTTCGAATATGGCTGGAAACACGCCGATTTTGCCCCATTTTCAATCAATTCTCACAGCAACGCGCTCCACAACCCCTATGCCCGGCTGCACGAGAAAATTGATATCGATACCTTCGAACGGTCTTCCATGGTGGCTACTCCGATCAATCTGTTAGATGCCTCCCCTATCGGGGATGGAGCAGCGGCGGCCATTATCGTTCCAGCCGGGGTGGTTCGGTCTTCAACATCCCGACCCAAGATATTGGTGGCTGGTTCTGCCTCCAGTACCGATACGATAGCGGTTCACAGTCGCAAAGATCCGTTATTCCTCACTGCGGCTTATACCTCAGCCAAAAAAGCCTATGCTATGGCCGGCATAGACCAACACCAAGTGGACTTATTTGAGTTGCACGACGCATTCTCAATCATGGCAGCTTTATCATTGGAAGCCTGTGGATTTGCCGACCGTGGCAAAGGCCCCGCGCTGGGTTTGGACGGAAAGATCGGAATAAATGGGGAGATACCTGTATGCACGCGCGGGGGTCTTAAAGCGCGTGGCCATCCCGTAGGCGCAACCGGAATGTACCAGATAGTAGAGGTTGCCCAGCAATTGCGTGGAGAATGCGGCGAAACCCAAGTGGAAAATGCCATCATCGGTATGGCCCAAAATATTGGCGGAAGTGGCGCCTCCATTTTGACCCACATTTTACGAAAAGAATAAGGTCATAACAGCCCGCAAATTGCATTGCGGGCTGTATCTTATCTGTATCCGATCTTAATATTTTCCCTCACCAAGAGATTTGGTTTTCATTAATCGCTGGATCTGTCTTCACACCTCTGATTTCAAGGTGATGTTTAAAACCATAACTCAAAAAGAGATGCCCCTTATGCGTTGCCGGATCTTGTACAGGGAATACAACAATGGGATCAGCGGTTTATCCATGGCTGGGAACGAGCGGCGTACCACGCCCCCAAAACCCCGTTTGAACCTGTAAACTCCCCACAACCCATCACTCCTTGTCTCAAAATCCCGCTCCAGCTTTTCTTCGGGCTCGTCGGGAATACCCCAAAGGTCGTACGTCCTGCATCCTTGCTCTTTTGCCCACAACATGGCCTTCCATTGCAACAAATAAGCCGGCATGCGGTTACGTTCCCGGTCAGAAGATGCCCCATACAAATACCAGCTTCGCTCTCCAACGCAAAAAACCATCAAACCCGCCAGAGGGAGACCATCGACCTCGGCTATCAGTAAGGCTACTCTGCCAGTTGGCCAAAAAAGGTCGAGGCCCTTTTGGTAATATTCTCGGGTGTGGACCTCAAAACCATCTCTCCCACCCGTTTCTTGCATGAGCTCATAAAAAGCATCCATCGTGTTGTGTTCAACAACGAAAACATCCTTTTTTTCTGCCAACCGAATGTTATACCGGCATTTTTGTTTCATCCGGGCAAGGATCTCTTCAACCTGTGCGCTGATGTCTACGGTGATGGTTCGCAACGGTTGAATGGCATGCTGAGAGAGCGTATAACCAAACAGCGGTAGTTGGTATTCATCATCCCAGCAATCCAACTCCACTTTTATAAAAACCGCCCTTTGTTTCCGGCATTCCTCCTCAATAAGTTTGCCCAACTCGCCCGTTTGCATTTGCGCAAAGTTCCGCGTAGAAACCTTGGGAACATATGCAACGCTAAAACCAAATGGTAATGGCTTAAATAAAATTTGCGCTCCAAATTGGCCCGCTACCAATCTGGTAGCACTCCATCCAAATTGGCATTTCAAATCACCCCATTCCGCGGTTTGCAAAAGGTGGTGGTTCGGTTCGGTGGCCTCCAAAAAAATTTTCCACGAGGCGCTATCCATCAAGGGCATTCAACCTCATTCGCTCATACTCATAATATCGGTGTTTGCCATCGTTTCTCTGATGGAGCAATTGGGAAGAGTACCGTCCAATAAGTCGATGATCTGTGCATCATTTTTACTCTTTACCATTGCAGCCAGCCGGAGCATTAACCCATCAAGATCAAAATGGATTTCCTCATTGCTTTCAGCCGAGCGAAAAATGTCTGGATGCTCTGTCTTGCTGTAGGTTTTGTCCTTTTCCCACAACTCTTCCCTAATCTTTTCTCCCGGCCGTATACCGGAGAAAATGATCTCGATATCCCGTCCCGGCTCCAAACCGGATAGGCGGATCAGGTCTTCCGCCAAGTCTACGATCCGAACCTGTTCACCCATATTCAACAAAAATGCCTCACCACCATCGCCCATTGAGGCCGCTTGCAAGACCAAATGAACTGCTTCAGGGATGGTCATAAAAAAACGGGCCATATCGGGATGGGTGATTTGGATCGGTCCGCCTGCTGCAATCATTTTTTTAAAGAGGGGAACAACTGAACCGCGGCTGCCCAGCACATTGCCGAACCGTACAACCGAAAACGAGCTGCCAGTTTTTTTCGCAGCATCAAGCGTCAATAATTCTGCCAACCGTTTGGATGCTCCATACACGTTGGCTGGCCTCACAGCCTTGTCAGTTGAGATCAGAACCAATCGCTCTACCCCAAAGGTGTGCGCAGCCTGCAATACGTTTTGAGTACCAAAGACATTGTTTGTGATCGCGTCTGAGATATTTGCCTGCATTAAAGGTACGTGCTTGTGTGCTGCGGTATGGAACACAACTTGGGGTTGTTGTAATGAAAACACCTCATTCAGCCGTCTCTCGTCCCGGATATCCGCGATCACAGGGATCAAAGCAAGGCTAGCATAATCCTGTTTGAGCTCAAGCATTGCCTCAAAGATGCTGTTCTCCCCATGGCCAAGTAATGTCAGGCTTTCAGGTTCCCATCTGGCGATCTGTCTGCACAACTCCCTGCCGATCGAACCACCTGCCCCGGTGACCAAAACGCGCTTCCCCTTCAACACTTTTCCGATCCAGTCTTCATGGATGCGTACCGGTTCCCGACGTAGCAAGTCGGTGATCTCTACCTCGCGCAGCCGATTGACATTAACCCTGCCGCCCAACAACTCGTAAATGCCAGGCATTGTACGGAAGGGAACACCCAATGGACGGCAAACATCGGCGACCGCCCTGACCACCTTGCCTGGGGCTGATGGGATTGCGATGATCACTTCATCGACTGAATTATTTTCCAAAATTTGTGGCAATTCTTGAATTGGGCCAAACACTTGCAACCCTAACAGGGCATGCCCTTTTTTGTCCGGGTCGTCATCCAAAAAGCCGATCGGTTTTAAGTTGATCTGGGTATTTCTCAACATTTCTCGCGCCATGATCGCGCCAGCATCGCCGGCGCCTATGACCAGTACCTTCTTCTGTTTATCACCACCATTTGGTCGCCGGGTTTCAGCCAATACCCGATACATCAATCGGGAACCACCGATCAGAAGTAGCGATATGATCCAGTCGATCGCCAAAACTGAGCGTGAAAAACCTGGTCCGAACCAGCCCATCCAAAAGACCAAATTCATGATCACGGTAACCAAAACGGATGCTGCGGTCACCGACATTGCTATCAATTTCAATTCACTGATGGAAGCGTAGATCCATAGTCGTCGGTACAATCCAAAATAAAAAAATACCAGCGGTTTAATAACAACTGAAACTACCGTCAAGTAGATCGCCCCTTGCAGGTAGTAACGCACAAAATCGAGTGGATACTCCAACCGAAGTGAGTAACTGATGATCACCGAAAGCAAGATCACCAACAGATCGGCTAATAGCACAAACCGATTGCGGATGTGGAAATTCATGTTACGCGGAAGTCCCTCTCATCCAGTCCACCACCGCTTTTAAGCCTTCCTTCAAGGAAGTGTCCGTCGTGAAGCCTAACATCTCTGCCGCTTTGGTGGGGTCCCCGAGAGAACGGTAAATATCTCCTTGCCGTGCCGGAAAATAGGCCGGCAAGGAAGCCTGAGGAAAATTGCTCAATAGCTCATCTACCAGCGCATTGATCGTGATCTCTGCCCCGGAGCTGACATTAAAAACCTGGCCAGGCGCGGCGGGGTGATTCGCTGCCGCCAAATTGGCCTTGACGACATCGCCAACATATACCAAATCTCGGGTTTGTAACCCATCCCCGTAAATGCTCACCGTTTGGCCATCCATCAACCGTCGCGCAAAGATCGGCACGGCTGCCGCATACATACTATCTGGCCGTTGCCGCGGACCATAAACATTAAAATACCGCAACGCCACCACATCCAACCCAAAAGATCGAGTGTACATCTCGGCATAAATTTCTGTAACGCGTTTGGAAACCGCATAAGGAGACAGAGGATACAAAGCACCATCTTCACCCAGGGGAATTTGGTCGGAATCTCCGTATACCGCTGCCGATGATGCTAAAACAACACGGCGAACCCCGGCATGCCTGGCAGATTCCAAGATCGTTTCGGTTCCGCGCTGATTAATATCAAAACACGAAGTAGGGTCTTCCATCGAAAGCGGTACGGAGACAAAGGCAGCCTGATGGAAAACAACCTCGATTCCTGCCATCGCCGCATCCACCACTGCCCGGTCGCGGATGTCTCCTTCTACAAATTCAACCGGCAGGTTGCCAAGGTTTTCTTTTTTACCGCTGGAGAGGTTATCGATCACGCGAACACGGTCGCCCCGTTGGCAAAGGGCAGAACATAAGTGCGAGCCGATAAAACCCGCACCTCCGGTTACCAAGACATTTGCCATTATCGCCCCTTTCTGCCCAACACCGTACCAACGGTACGAAGCAGGATAACAATATCCATAAAAACCGACCTGTGTTTGATATAGTACAAGTCGTATTCCAATTTTACGGACGTATCTTCAACCGTGGCGGCATATCCATAATTGATCTGCGCCCAACCACTGATACCAGGTTTTACCAAAAGGCGAGAACGATAGAATGGGATCTGTTGCTCAAAAGTGGCAACCCATTGGGCGCGTTCGGCCCGCGGACCGACCATGCTCATTTCGCCGCTTAATACATTCCAAAATTGGGGGATCTCATCGATCCGGGTGACCCGCAGAAAATTGCCAACTTTGGTTATGCGCGGATCTTGCTCGCCAGCCATTTGCGCCGCGCCTTCTTTCTCGGCATCCCTGCGCATGGTCCTAAATTTTAGAATATCGAAAGAGCGCGCCCCACGCCCCAAACGCTCTTGCTTGTAAAAGATCGGCAATCCATCATCGATAACGATCGCCAGGGCGACGAAAGGTAATATCACCAGGAAGCCAACCATTCCGATGATCGAGCCAATAATATCCAGTAAGCGCTTAAAAAATTCGTAAATCACGCCTCCGTTGATATCATCGACAAAAGCCCTCAGTATCCAGTCATACTCCAAATGGTGGACGGGTACCCGGCCAAGTAATTCCTCATAAAGGGTTGGCATTCGGGTGATCTCGACACCCTTTTCCTGCAACTCCAAAATTGTACGAAAGGTCTCACCTTTCATCTCTCCAGTAATAGAAACGATCAGATCGGTGATCATCAACTCATCGACCAGTTTTCCAACTGTCTCACTATTACCGATCACGGTATAGCCTTCAATGTCGGTACCCAGTTTTGTGGGGTCGTCATCGATGTAAGCGATCAAATTAAACGGTGCCGGGACGATAGACCTGTAAATCTCAGCCAAGGTGCGCCCATTTGAGCCTGCCCCAATAACGAACGCGCGGCGTTGTTCTCCATGCGAGATGATCAGCTTAATGTAATACCAACGCCAAACAAGGGTAAGAATGGTCGAAAGCGCGATGAACACACCAACAGCACGGCGATTCACACGGCCAGGGATCTCTGCGAGGAAATATACCGAAAGGTAAATTAATAACGCAACCAATCCGGCCAGCAATATCGCGCGCAAGGTACGGGTCCAGTTTGCGGCACGGTGGAGGTCATAGGTTTCAATAAGTAACAAGATCCAAGAGAAGGGTAAGAAATAAAACCAAAATTGCACCCGGAGCCTGAAAAACTCAAGGTCAAAAACTTGCAGCCATGCATCGCCTGCCCACCAAACGTAAATACCCGCCAACAATGCCACAGAGGCCATCAAAAAATCCCCAAAGACCAACAATGCTCGTTGTTCTCCGGGTTTTAGCCGCCAAGTGGATTTATTCAGGTCTATGGTCATACAGTTGGGCACATGTTCATTTAAGAAAAATACTCACCAAAAACCCAGCTCCCCAGGAAAAGTGCATCGAAACGACAGCCAGAGGAAATCCGGTAATGAGTGCCGCGTCCTTTTTTCGCACCGCTTCATAAATGCCAGCGGCAACTATGCACAATAGGTACACGAGCAATTCCAATTCTACCATTATAAAAAATGGGGCATACACCAGCGAGATCAGACTTCCAAATATCAGGCTTAGCAGAAACAGTGGGGGCAATGCTTGCCGCCACAAGATGGTTTTGGGGTACCGCTTCAGCATCTTATACTTCCAAAACCCATAGCGATAATATTGTTTGATCAGTTTTGTCAGGCTGTCGCGGGAGTAGTACACGCACTGGATCGCGGGGTCCAGCCAGATCTTTCCGCCGGCATTGCGAACCCGAGTATTAAATTCGTAGTCTTCATTGGTTAGCAGCGTTTCATCGAACATTCCAATTCGGTCGATCAGTCTGCGATAAAAACAGCCAAATGGAACAGTATCTACATAACCGGCATGATCAGTATAGCGGTATCGGGCATTGCCAACACCGATGGGGTTCGCAGCAGCAACCGATATAGCTCTGCTGATCCAGTCGGATTTTGACTGTTTAATGATCCAAATGCCGCCAACATTGTCACCCTTTCCCTGAACCAAGGCTTCAACAGATAAAGTGATGTAATCCGGCATTGGCGCCGAGTGGGCATCCAATCTCAAGATCACTTCCCCGGTCGATGACTGGATCGCCCGATTAAGCGCGGAAGGAATGGTCACACTCGGATTTTCAATGATTTTGATCTGGAGCAATGGGTTGGAACTCGCGAAATTTGTGACCACTTCGCGGGTGTTGTCCGTTGATCCGCCATCGGCGATGGTGATATCCAATTTCTCCAACGGGTAGGTTTGGGCCGCGATCGCATCCAATAGCAAACGTATCCGCTTGCTCTCATTGAGGCACGGAACGATCACCGAAACGGTTGGAAATGATTCAGCAAGCATGGATTGTAATGGTTAACCCTTTGCGGCGGCGATCACTTCGATTTCGATCAGGCCGCCTTTAGGCAAAGCCGCAACCGCGATGGTGGAACGGGCGGGGTAATCCCCTGAAAAGTAGGCGCCATAAACGGCATTGACCGATGGAAAATCTTTCATATCCGTCAAAAAGATGGTCGTTTTAACAATATCCTCCATTCCGCAGCCAGCAGATTGCAGAACAAAGCGAATGTTTTCCAGCGCTTGCCGGGCTTGTTGTTCTACCCCGCCCTCAACCAATTCGCCTGTAAGCGGGCTTAAACCCAACTGGCCAGAACAAAATAGAAATCCGGCAGATTTTACGGCTATGGAATATGGACCAAGGGCTTTGGGTGCATTTTCTGAAGTTATGATTGTTTTCATGGTTACTTCCTTTATTCTGTTAAATATGCTGTGCTAATTTTAACTTACTTTGGCAGGAAGCCTGCCGTTGCGCTGAATACGGCTAAAAATTACCAGGCTTGCCAAACCGATCAAATTAAATACGATCGAGATTCCAGTAACCGCGGCAAAACCAAACTGCTGATAAACGGGTTGCGATAGGAACGCACCTACCCCTCTTCCGATTGAGAATCCCAAAATGTTCATCGACATTGCAGTAGCCCTGGCAGAAGGAAGAACTTCACTCATCAAAGGCAAATGGCTTACCATCACAAATTCAAAAGCGATGTAAAAAAAGAACAAACCTGCCAGCGCTCCGGTTTGGGTTGTTGCCAACAAGGGCAAAGCAATAGCGGCGAGAATGCTGGATAGGATGCCGATCATCAACGCTTTCCTTTTTCCCAGCTTGTCGGTGAAGGTTGCCACTAATCCCTCTCCACCCAGTTCAGAAAGTCCGATGATGGCAGACGCGGCGGCCAGGGCCGTCAGTTTCACCTGAAATGCATCTTCCAGCCAAACGCCAAAAACCATATTCACAATCTCATTCCCCGCGGTTGTCCACAGGCCGATCGAAAGCGCGGCTACCAATCGGATATCCTTGCCGGTGGTTAAAAGGTTGGATAAATGGAATCGTGGAGCTTCAGGGTGCGGCGGCGTTGCTGGCAACAAGAAGATGATCCCGATGACACCTGCCACCCCTAATATGGCAAAAGCAATATAAGGCGAAACCCACCCGAAGCGCGAGATCCCCCAGGCTGTCAGCGGCATTCCAACAATAAAAGCCAATGACCAGCCAGTTTCGTTGATCGAAATATATTTTCCTCGTTGGCTATAAGCCACGCGGTCTCCAATGTATGCCATCACACTGGGGTCATACAGGTATTTACCCAAAACACCCAGCAGCAAACACAACCAAAAGGTAACCACCCCCGGGAAAAAGACAAGCAGCAACGACGCCATTATGAACAATGCCAACCCGCTGATAAGTCCGGTTTTTCGGCCATAGGTATCAGAAAGGGGAGAAATAAATGGCGCAAGCAAGCCAACAAAGGCCCTTGATGATACTGCCATCGATAATACCGCAACCTCCACGCCCATTGCCCTCGCCATGACCCCCAAAAAGGGATACGCCATTCTGTGGGCAGTATTCAGCACCACCCGGATGATGGTGAGCAATGCCAAATGGCGAGGAAAATCGGCATTTATTTGGTTAGCCTGGGCTCGCAATACACCTGACATTATCGCGCGGCGATCTTTCGATAACTAATACTGGCGACCAAAATGGCCGAAAAAAAGGTGAGCAAAATGAGGGTTACAAAATAAAAAATGAGTACATAATTTCCAGAATTGAATATTGGCGAAGGCGGCGGGTGCATTACGTTTGCGGCATTCGCAAACAATACCCTTAAGAAAACAATATAGGCAATATTTCCGAGTGCTGCCAAAACACTATGATTCATGATCCACAAACCTGCTTGCAACAGCAAACCCACTACCGCAAAGGTCAATGCTAATCTAAAACGCGGTTCCGCCAAAAACAAACCATTCCAGTTCGATTGCATCGCCAACATCGACAACGGAAGATAGCTGATCCAGTAGATCAAACCAGTGATCCCAAGCGCCTGTGACCAAGCGTGCAAATCCGCTGCCTTGGATAACAACCCTGTATATGGGGCGATCAGGGCACCTACAGCAACAACGCCAGCCAACATAAACGCCAGTTCCGCTGCCAATACCCAAGCCCCATGCAGGTATACCAATTTTACGTTGCGTCCAAGATCTTTTTCTTCTGGCCCCAACAAGCTGAGCACCACGATCAAAAGGATGGTAACTACCAACAATATGTTTGTGTTTTCAAAAATCTTCTTCACCATTTCACCTCATTCAGAATGACGTTTATAAAGTCTTTAATCGTTCCTCACAAAATCCTCACAATTTACTATGCCTCAAATGATACTATTTGCGCATAAAGGAGTAATAAAATGAAAAATAAATGGATTTGGATCATCCTTGCTGTCATTTTGGTTTTCTTGGTTGGTGCTGTAGCTTTATGGTTCGTTGGCCACAATTATATGGCCTTTCAGATGGGGCAACCTGGCGATTTTTCCCAATTCCAACAACGGCCATTTATGGGCAACAATAATTTCCATCGTGGAATGCAAGGTTTCTCACGGCCAGGATCTTTCGGCTTTTTTGGCATCGGAATGTTCTCGCTTATGTTTGTTTTCAAACTAATTCCCTGGGCCCTGCTGGGGTTGCTATTTTGGGGAGTATATTCTCTGGGCAAACAGGCTGGCCAAAGAAATAACCCAGTAGCCAACAACGCTGCCCAGGCATCCGTTGAACCTGCATCAGCAGACACCGCCAAAGAATAGCCAAGCAATGTTTCATTCAAACGCCCTGAGATTGTGTTTCAGGGCGTTTTTTTGTTATCTTTTCAAGGTTCGGTATTGTACCCGTTTCGGCACATCCACCGACTTTCCATACCTTTCATGGTAATCTTTTTCGTAATCAGACCAATTCCCCAAAAATAATCTTGCCGAGCTGTCTCCCTCGAATGCCAAGATGTGGGTGCAAATACGGTCTAAAAACCAGCGGTCATGGCTAACAACGATCCCACATCCGGCAAATTCTTCCAGTGCTTCTTCAAGGGCCCGCAGGGTATTGATATCCAGATCATTGGTCGGTTCGTCCAATAAGATCACGTTCGCCCCTTCCTTGATGGACTTTGCCAAATGCACACGGTTACGTTCCCCGCCAGAGAGCATCTTGATCTGCTTTTGTTGGTCTACTCCCTGAAAATTAAATGATGAACAGTATCCTCGTGAATTGATCTTACGGTTCCCCAACTCCAAAAATTCAGCACCGCCAGAGATCTCTTCATACACAGTTTTTTCAGGATCCAGGCTTCTGCTTTGGTCTGCGTATACCATTTGCACGGTTTCGCCGATCCGTATCTCGCCTGCGTCGGGCTTTTCTACCCCGGTGATCATTTTTAGCAATGTGGTTTTACCAGCACCATTTGGGCCAACAATGCCAACTATTGACCCAGCAGGGATATTTGCGCTGAAATTATCAAGGATCAATCTGTCGTCAAAAGACTTGCTGATGTTCTCCAAGTCGATCACCACTGTTCCTAACCGTGGTCCGGCAGGGATATAGATCTCAAGGTCTTCTCGCACCTTCTCGTGCTCTTGGTTGAGCAGTTTTTCGTAGGCATTAACGCGTGCCTGCCCCTTGGATTGGCGTGCCTTGGGAGACATACGGATCCATTCCAATTCGCGCTCAAGGGTTTTCTGCCGCCGCGACTCTGATTTTTCTTCCTGTCGAAGCCTTTCCCCTTTTTGCTCCAACCAAGATGAGTAGTTGCCTTTCCACGGAATGCCATACCCGCGGTCCAATTCCAAGATCCAGCCAGCAACATTATCCAAAAAGTAGCGATCATGTGTTACCGCGATCACTGTCCCTTTGTATTCCCGCAGGTGATGTTCCAACCATGCTACCGACTCGGCATCCAGGTGGTTGGTGGGTTCATCCAGCAGCAAGATATCCGGCTCGGTCAGTAGCAAGCGGGTCAGCGCCACACGCCTGCGTTCGCCACCCGAACAGATCTTGATAGGAGTATCAGCCGCCGGACAACGCATCGCTTCCATGGCCACCCCCAGATGAGATTCCAGGTTCCAGGCATCCACTTTATCAAGGGCATCTTGAAGCTTGCCTTGTTCTTCGATCAGTGCGTCAAAATCAGCATCCGGTTCCGCAAATTTGGCATTTACTTCATCAAAGCGGGCAAGCATTTCCACGATCGGTTGCACAGCCTCCTTGATGATCTCCATTACGGTTTTGGTATCATCCAACGTTGGCTCTTGCTCCAGCAAGCCAACAGAATATCCTTTGGAGATGGAGATCTCACCGATATAGTCCGTATCAACCCCCGCCATTATACGTAACAAGGTAGACTTTCCCGCCCCGTTTAGGCCCAACACGCCGATCTTGGCACCGTAATAAAAACCCAGCGATATATCCCTGAGTACTTGTTTGTTATTGGGTTGGACCACTTTGCCAACCTTGTTCATCGAATAGATCACCTGAGTATCAGACGGCATGTCGTTGTTCTGTTCCTTTGTTTTTCAAATGTTGTGGCGGGTAATTACTGGCCATCCCAACCATAAACGCGCAGGTCAATTGCTCCGTTGGGTTTGAATTTTACACCGTCTGCAACCAATAATTCCTGTTGTTTTTGGGCGCCTGGCCGTGGACTTACCCTCCCTTGCGAATTGACAACCCTGTGCCACGGTAAATTATCAGGGCAGTTCGCCATCGCACCCCCTACCCAACGCGCTGAAAGAATATCATACACCCGCGGGTCAATGCCAGGCGGGTAGGCCAGGAGCCGGGCCAATTGGCCGTATGTAGCCACCTTGCCAACAGGGATCCTTGCCACCAATTGGTAGACGGTTTGGTAAAAAACAGCAGCGTCGGGGGGTAAAGTAAACAGGCTCATCCAATATCCATCAAGCCAAGCTTCAAAAAAAATCACCACCCAATAAATGGTGAATCTTGGTTATCCTTTCTGTGGAAGGTCGAGGAACAAACACTCCAAGACCATCCTTTTGTTCCCATCAGCCCTCATTTGAAACAATGCCTTTTCTATGGCACCATAACAAAGATCGGTGGCTGCAAAACCCAGTTTGTGGGAATACTGTTCAATTTGGTCAGTCTGATCAATATTGGTGATACTCGCGGTACTGCCCAAGGCCCTAATGCGCAGATCGCCGCACAGGTGCAACCAATAGAGCAACCAGCGCTCTGCCAGGCCTTCTTCCAAAGGGTCATCTTCTTCCAACCCTTCTTCGGCAAGATCCTTGGTCCCTGACTTTAATTTTTTGGCTCTGGTCTTGGCTTGTTCGCGGGCCTTCGTATCTTTTCTAACCAGTTGGTCTGCCAAATTAAAACGCTCGTGCAGTTTCAATGAAAGGACAGAAAAAAAGGTGTCAAGTGCTTCCCTTCGTTCCCGCAAGATCTCGTCGCCTTCCTTGGCCAACCTAAACGCGATACCGGGGCTTCCATCTGCGATGTGGCTGATCAGGTCTGTGGTTTGCGGCTCTGCAGCCAAATGAACCAGATAGTCGCGCATTTCCTGCAGGCCAACTGGCCGCAATTCCAATTTCTCGCAGCGAGACAAAACGGTAGGCAGCAAACTTTGGGGTTGTTGGGTCAACAAGATCAGCACGGCATAGGGCGGCGCTTCTTCCAGTGTTTTCAACAAAGCGTTTTGGGTGTTCCCATTTGCCAGGTCAAAATCCTGAAAGATGACCACTTTTTTTTCTGCCGCATAGGGCGTAATACGCAAAAAGGCTTCTGCTTCCCGCACTTGGTCGATCAAAATTTCACGCTTCCCAGGAATGCGCTGGATCATCTTGAGATCAAACCCTTGGCCTTGCTCTACCTTTTTACAGCTTGGGCAAACCCCACAAGGCTCTCCTTTGATGCCGCTTTGGCAAAAAATGGCACTCGCGAACTTGAGCGCCAAAGTACGCTTGCCAACACCATCCTGGCCATGGATCAGGTACGCATGCCGTACTTTTCCACCGGCTACATGCTTTTGTATTAAAGAGACTGCCCACGCATTGCCAAAAAAAGACCAGCTTGGTCTGTTCATTCCTGGCCTTCCCTTAATCGTAAGTAAGAATCGTACCTTTGGCTGCTTACCTGGCCTGTTTTTACACCATCTACCACTGCGCAGCCAGGCTCGTGGGTGTGCGAGCAATCACTAAATTTGCAGTTCTCTACCAATGGCGCAATTTCAGGGAAATATCCATCCACCTCTTCAGGATAGGTATCCCACAGCGCCAACGACTTCCACCCGGGGGTATCCGCCACCCATCCACCACCACTTAGCGGTAATAGTTGCCTAAAGTTGGTGGTGTGTTTGCCTTTTTCTGTAAAGTGGCTAATATTATCTACGCGCACACCTATCCGCGGTTCAATGGCGTTCATCAAGCTCGACTTGCCCACCCCCGATGGCCCAGCCAACGCCGACAACCTGCCGGCCATTTTCGCGCGCAACGCTTCTATACCGGTTCCAAGCATCACCGACGTGAACAAGATCGGGTAGCCGATCCGCTCGTAATATCCATATTTTTCCCGCATCATTGCTTCATCCACCAAATCGGCCTTGTTGAACACAATAATGGATGGTATTCTCGCTTTTTCGGCGATAACCAAAAACCTGTCCAACATCCGAACATGCGGCTCTGGTTTGGCGCAAGCAAAGACGAAGATGGCCTGGTCCGCGTTGGTCAGCAGAATTTGCCGATAATCTCCTTGTGGCCGTGGGTCTAACCGCACGATCTCATTTTTTCGCGGCATGATCTCATCGATCATGCCAGAACCATCCTCATTTCTAAAAAAACCTACCCGGTCTCCAATGGCCGCCAAATCTCCCGACCGTGGCCCTTTCCGAAATCTGCCCCTCAATTGGCAGGTTACCATCATGGTTCCGCCATCAGGCAAGACCTCGTAAAAACCCGATTGGGCTTTAATGATCTGGCCGGTGGTCGCAGAATTCGGCATGCTTATTCCGGCTTCGGTGTTTCGGTGACCAACGGGGTGGGCGTACGGGTTACCCCAATGTTAGCTTCCCACCAATATGGGCTCAGTGGCCGGCCATTAAAGTAGGCTTCAACCACGCGTTTAAATACCGGCGCCCCATATTCAGAACCTTCGCCCGAGTTTTCAATGATCACCGCAATGGCAATATCAGGGAGCGCCGGGTTGTTGGCATCTGTATACCCCGCGAACCATGCATGCGGAAGGCCAGTGTTATTTTGGGCCGTGCCCGTCTTTCCATAAACCGGGGTTTTCAGGTTGGTAAACCGATTGTAGGCCGTCCCTCTGGGGTTACGCACAACTTCCTGCATGGCTGCACGCAACGCGGCCAGGGTCTCTGGCCGAATTGGCAACACACCTTTGGCTTCTGGAGAAAATACCTGGTTTGTTGCCCCGCTTGCGTAAACTACTTTCTCGATCAACTGCGGACGGTATAAGGTTCCGCCATTGCCAATGGCAGCCATAAAGTTGGCCACCTGCAATGGGGTTACCAAAACATCCCCCTGGCCAATAGACTGGTTTACAGCATCCAGAGGGGTTGGCGGGTCGATGATCGCCCCAGCCGACTCCTCCACAGCGCCAATACCTGTTGGCGAGCCCAGACCAAACCCTCTGGCCATGGTAGCGATCGCGCTTACGCGCCCCTGGTTATATAGGTCCAGCCCTATGTGGTAAAAATATGGGTTGCAGCTTCGCATTAATGCGCCGGTCAGGGTCAATTCGCCAGATGGCCTGGTTGTGCCTTCACCCGTAGCCGCAAATTCTTTTTGGTACTTCTCCCAGGTCCAATCGTACAAAGTGCGGTCCGGAAGTTCATTCCATTCGTATCCACACTCATATTTGGTCTCGGTGGTATAGGTTTCGCTTTCCAACGCCGCCGCAAAAGTGATCACCTTGAACACGGAGCCCAACGGGTATTGTCCGTTGACGGAGCGGTCCAGCAAGGGAGTGCGCGGGTCGTTCATTAATTCGCCCAGCGAATACCCACTATTGACATTATTGGGGTCGAACAGGTTGGGGTCATATTTGGGAGATGATGCCAATGCCAAGACCCGTCCGGTATCTCGTTCTACAACCGCGATGGCGCCGTTATATCCACCCAACGCGAGCTGTGCTTGCATTTGCAGATTTTTATCCAGCGTAAGCGCTATGGAAGAGGATTGGACAGGGTCGGACTTGCCCAAAGTGGATACAACCACCCCACTTGCGTCCACCAGATACAGCGAGCCTCCTGGCTTGCCTGCCAATGTCTCTTCGCCCCACCGTTCTATTCCGGTTTGGCCAACCACGGCTGAGCGCAGGTAGCCTTTTCTCAGGTAATTTTGCAATTGCTCTTGAGATATGGGCGAAACATAACCCACCGTTTGTGGAGCGATCCCGTTTTCAAAATAATAGCGGCTGGTGTATTGGCTCATCACCACTCCACCCAGGGCAGAGAGCAAACCAAATTGCTTGTTGATCTCCTCCAGCGACGCCTCGCCCACCGGGATGTACCAATCCGTGCCTCGCTTGTCGTCATACAAGGCCTTGATCATCCCCGGATACTTGCCGGTGAGGTCTGCCAGCGTAGTGATCAACACCCCCTCGGTATCTTCCACGATCTGGTTCGGGATCACGCCGATCGCGACCACCTCGGTTTGTGAGACCAAAGGCTCCAGCTGGTTATCTAAAATAAACCCGCGCGACGGGCTGGAACTGTCCAATTGCAGCCGTAGCCCACCTTTCAGGTCGGGGAAGATCAAAGACTCATCCCACGCGATCCGCCATCCGTTATCTTCCAAAACCAATGGCAACACCACCTCGCGCTCAAAAGTTCCAAACAAGTTGGTCACGTATTCCATTTTTAGCGTCACCGAGGCACTATCGCCAACGGTCACCGGTTGGCCAACCTGAATAATTCGCAACTCCGCCAGGGTCATGGCATCGTATGCGGCAGCATATTTGGCCGAAAACTCTTCCGCGCCAAGGGTTTGTTGCACATTCGCGCTGACCAAAGAATGCAATCCGGTGTAATCCGCTGCTGCCAGCCTGGCCTGGTATTCATCCAGCGTTTGGGAGATCGGCAGTACCGATGTCACTCGCACAACCGGTGTTGGTAAATTTTGTGTGGTGGAAGGCTGATTCTGGGGCAGGGCAGCAGAACAAGCGGAAAGCGCCACGAATAGCAATATGTTGATGATGCGTTTTATCATTTTCGTTAGTTAACCCGCCAGGTATTTTGAAAAAACAGGGCACTGGTAATCGAGGAGGTCCTGGCAACGTTCCTCCACGCCAGCCTTTAATGCCTTGCCAGTTTTGGTAAGCAGTTTTTGTACAGCGCAGATCGGAAAACCCATCACCGAGGCATAACACTGCCGCATGCCGATGACCGGCCTAAACGAGGCATTTTGAATCCCATAAGCGCCGGCCTTGTCCATGGGGTCGCCTGTCGCAATGTAGGCGTCAATTTCTTCATCCGAGTAATCGCGCATTGGCACTTCGGTTTCCACCACTTCCATGTATTCAGTAGATGTGCCGGCGACAACCACCGCCACCGCCGTATATACCTGGTGCTTGCGGTTGCGAAGGTCGATCAGCATTCTTTTGGCATCAGCCTCATCGACAGGTTTGGCCAAAATTGCGCCATCCAGCGCAACGGTGGTGTCAGAGCCCAACACAAGCGCGCCTGCCTCGGCCCGTTCGGCAACCTTGCGGGCCTTTTGTAATGCCAATCGGCCAACATAGTCTCTTGGTTGTTCACCCGCGGTCTCTGTTTCGTCAATATCTGCGGCTTCTACATTAAATGGCAACAAGCCAAGGCCCAGCAATTGTTTGCGCCTTGGCGAGGTTGAACCCAAAACAAGTTGGGGGGGAGATGTTATTTGCATGAATTAAATTCTAACATACCACAATTGGCAACCAAACAAGGCACCAATGTTGCAGTTAGCGAATTGCCCAAACACCCAGTTTGGAATCCCGCGCTTTCTTTTCTGCCTGTTTCAACAAGTCAAAACAAGAGCTGTTCGGTGCCGGATCATAGGTGGTTAGCAACCCTTGCTCTAACAGGGCTACTGCCGGCATCTTCCCATCCAACACCACCCACCGCAAATAGATCCCGGTAGGGTCGGTATCTTGCGCGTCTTTATACAACAAAACATCGCGGCCAAAAGCAAGGCTGCCGTTGGTGTTGGTTGAAACCAACCCATAACCGGCATCGGCGGGGGCTTCGACCCCTATATACTGCACTATGTAGGCATACTCGCCTACCAATACCTTTAGCACATTGCCGCTAATAACATCCAAAACCCGGCCAGTTTGCGGTGTACCTTTGGGCAAACAAGCCAGCCCAGCCGAGGCAGCCACTCCTTCACTTCCGCCAGCGATGCTTGCTGTCGGTGTCGCCTGTTCTGGCACAGCCACTACCTCGGGCGTCGCGGTTGGCAACACAAACGGGGTCGCGCTTGGCAAAGGTGTATCCGTAGGCAGTACCGTAAACCCTTCCGGCAACGGTGTCTCCGTAAAAAATAACTCGGCCAGTGGCTGGGTGGTGATGGTGGGAGGCACGCTGGCGGTGGCATAGTACATTTTTAAGATCGCCTGCTCTGCTGCCTGGGTCATCAGCACTTTGGGTTCAGTGGTAGGGGTAGGGAAGATATTGCCCAACAAACCGCCAAAGGATTTGCCTTCCGGCATTCTGAACAGGAATACGACCAAAGCCGTAACGCCAATGAACAACAAGGACGTATGGATAAGGATCAGTTTGTTGACAAAATCTTTTTTCCAAAATTTTAAAAATTCTTGCATAAGGTCAATTTCATTTTTCCTAAAAGTTGTGTGCCTCAATTCCTCAACGGAAATGAGGCACACGGATGGATAGCCTCTGTGAAGATCGAATTATGGCGTGGTCGTGGCGGTTGGGGTTGCGGCCATAAATCCATTGGGATATTTTACCGGTGTTCCACTTTCCACCACGGTGGTTGTATAGGTATGCGTGTGGCATTTGATACAACTCTGGCCGGTGTAATCGATCGGCGTGGGTGTTGGTGTTCCGGCGCCTACCGGTTCTGCGGCGTGCCCGCTTCCGCCAGTATGGCTGGTTGTTAGGCCAATATGGCAGGCAACACATAACGCTGAACTCGTACCGGTATTATCAAATGAGTTTGCGCCGGTTAGGCTGGTAAATGTTACCGCGTCGGTTAGCCGCGTCATCGATGTGAAATTGGTAGGCCTTTGGCCGCTATACAGGTTGGCGCGAACACTAAAAATATTGCCGGTATTTCCATGAGAATCATGGCACTGAATGCACAATAACTCAAAATCTGCTTCTGCCTTGCCGCTGTAATGAAGGTTGGAATGGGTCACAACCACAGTTGCCGAACCGGATGCGCTGTGGCAGGTAAGGCAGAAATCATTGTTCTCATAACTGGAAGAAGGATAGCTTAGGATATCCCCTGCCGATTGGGCGGAATGCACGCGGTGGCACAAAGCACACGCATCTGTGGAAGTGCTGAAAGAACCGTGTGGGCCGTTATCATGATTGACCGTAATGCTCAACGCGGCACTGGTGGTGGTCTGGTTTTCACTATCCGTCACTGTGGCGGTTATGCTGTGTGTGCCGGGGGTTAATGTGCTGCTATTCAGCGTAGTGCCAGAGGCCAAATAGCCATCAATATCTGAGTACCAGCGGATCGCGCTGCCTGTGATCACCCCATCTTCAGCATCCTGCGCGGACGCGGTCAGGGTGACGGTATCACCTTTGTCATACGTGCTCGTAGCGCCGGGTGTCAGTTCAATGGTAGGAGCCACAGCGATCTTTACCAGCGGCAGCTGGTTGGCGGTCACTTCCAGTTTCACCTGGTCGAACCTGATCTGGATCGTTTCAGCCTGGTTGTTGGGACCCTGGCCAACGGCCAGCAAACGCAGCCTGAACTGTTTTAGGCGCGCGTTGGTATTGATAACGTCGCTCACATCATCCACGTAGACATTGGCGTTGGCGCTTAATGGCGGCGGGTTGGTGGCATTGAAGGAAGAAATGGTCACCCAGCTATATCCATCATCAGGCGAGATCTGCAAGGCATACTCATCGTCAGCCCATGTGGAAGCTCCATCAGCCTCAAAATAGAAGCGCGCGTTTAAGACCACTTTTTCAATCACCGGGATGCTGGTCGATGCCTGGCTATTCACCTTGACAAAATCGGGGATCAGCCATGAACCACCGCTGGCAAAGGTGCCTGCGCAGGTAGCCCAGGTATTGTCAAACCCTTCCGCGGCATCCGGGAATTCCGGCCCAATGGCGTTCGCGCCAATATCGCTGATGGTCAGGGAAATGGCCAAATTATCGGTACAGCTTTGTTCACGAGGGTCAATGTAAGATGGGTCTGCATCCTCGTTATAGGCCCAAAATTCTTCATACTGGGGCAGGTTAAAACCATCCGGCGGTTCTGGCATGGTGGTTGAAGCGGCAGTGGGGCCAGGGGTTGGTGTTACAAAGCCAGCGCCCAGTGTCATTGCCAAATACACTTGCGGCATGCCCGCGCCAAAAGAGTTGGATGAACCCAGTTCCTTGGCGGTGCCATACAAGGCAGCAGCCACTTTGTCTGGGGTGTCGAATGAGGTTCCCTGGTTGGCCAACAACGCGACCAAACCGCTGACCTGGGCAGAAGAAACAGACGTGCCGCTCCAACCGGCGTAACCGCCGCCAGGAACCGCGGATAAGATCCCCGAACCCGGTGCAACCAGATCGACAGCAATGCCGAAGGTTGAAAAACTTGCCAAGTTGGTAAACGATGAATCTACCGCGCCAACACCTATGACGTGCGGGTTGGCCGCCGGGAACAAGGCCGCGTCGGTACCGGTATTGCCGGTTGCGGCAATCACGGTCACATTGTTTGCGTAAGCGTAATTGGTGGCTTCAAGCAGGGCGTCGCTATTATACTCACCAGCAAAACCCAGCTGGATCACATCCGCGCCGTTATCTACCGCGTAATGAATGGCGGCAACCACATCTGAGTACTTGCCGTAGCCAGATTCATTGAGCGCCTTAAGGACCATCACCTTGGCGCCGGGCGCCACGCCAACCATTCCTTGGCCATCGTTATTGGCGGCGATGATGCCCGCCGTGTGGGTGCCATGGCCGTTTTGGTCGGTCAGTACATCTGGGCTGCCATCCACAAAGTTCCAACCGTGGGTGTCATCCACATAACCGTTGTTATCGTTATCGCCGTTTCCAGCGTTATCATCATTGGTCCAAATCCGGCCCAATAGTTCAGGGTGGGCAGAAGATACTCCGGTATCGATCACGGCAACCACGCTGCCGGTGCCGGTAGAAATATCCCACGCTTCAACGCCTGTTTGCATGGCGGCCAGATTTTGCTGATGCCCATCCAAATAATAGGTATCGGTGGGGGGGGTACCGGCCAATTGGCCAACATAATCCGGCTCGGCATATTCCACAAACAGGTTCCCGTTCAGGTCTTCCAACACGCTATCCACCGAGCCCGCGGGCACATCCATGATGGTAATACCGGCTTGCTTCAGCTTGCCGGTCACATCACCTTCCGCAAGGTCGATCAAGATCTTCTCGATCACTACCGGAACAAACGGCCTGAACTTGACGATCACGGATTCGGATAGCTCCGGGTCGCCGGTTTCGGGGTCGGGCACATACGGTGTCGGCATCGCGGTAGGCTGCTCTGCGGTAACAGTTGGGCTGGGTTGTTCTGTAATGGTAGCCAACGGGGTGGGTGTCTCTGTGCCATCCAGCACCGGCTGGGTTTCTTCCACCACCAGGGTGGGCTGGGCTTCAAGCGTTTGTGTCACCGCCGCGTTGGGGGTGATGGTGGGCGCCTGGGTGGCAGTCGCCTCTGGCGTGTGGGTAGGTTCAGCCACTGTTGGCTGGGCAGTGGGGGTTGCAAATTCATTACCCAGCACCATTTGGGCTGCCTTGCTGGTATCTTGCAAGGCTGTTTCCAGGTTGGCGATATCTACCGCGTCTACATTGCTGATGGTATCCACATATTTGATCGCGCCCTGGCAGCCTTCATCAAATTGGCCGGAAATATTTTTCCAATTAAAGGCCATGTTCAGGCGCGCGGTTTTCTTCACCGCAGATTCAATACAACCTGGCCCGGCATTGTAATTTGAGGCAGCAAGGCGCCAAATATCAGACCGGCCGATCGTTTCGATCGATTTGGTGGAATGGGAATCTAAAATGGAGAAAGCATTGTTGTAATTGGCCCGCAAAGCAGCCGCGATCACCGGAATGCTGGTTTTTGCCTGGGTAAGGTTTACGCCGCCGGCGCAGTGCTCACAATCGCCACTTACGGAACGCAATACCGCGCCGCGCAGGGTGGCTTTTTCTTTATCGGGCAGCCAGGTATAGGGTTTTTCGCAGGTCTTGGCGGTAAACACAGACCGGCAGAATTGTGTATAGGTTTCAGGGTTCCAATGCAAAATGGTATCGGCACCCATCTGGGTGATGTGCCCCAAACCGTATTCGTAGTAACCATAAATGGTCATATGGCGCGATGGCCAAAACTGGCTTTCAATTGCCAGGATATTTTTAAGGAGATAGGGTGGAACATTATTGGCCTTGGCAGCGAGCAAGATCTGCTCGTCGTACTGGTTCTGCCACAAGATCACAGCGTCGCGCGCGGCGATCTCGCCACACGGGCTGGCATTGCCATTGCCCATCAGGCCATTTCCAGGGCAACTTTTGGCGTTCACCAAACCCAGGTTGATCAATTTTCCGGCCAAAATGGCGTAAGAGCGGTCGGTCGCCAAGGCGTCCGCCGTCTTGGCCTCATCCAGCCAGGAGGGTGGTTCAGCTTGTTGGTTGCCTGAAACAAAAGGACGCAATGCGCTGGCAGGGTTGGCACCCCCCAGCAGGGAAAGCAATATAACAAAAATGGCCAACAGGGCAAACCCCGGTTGGTTCCTCTTGCTACCGTTAGCGTATCTTTCCAGTCGATTATTTTTCACTGCAACTTTTTTCTCTTTTTATTTTATCAACACCGAAGGGAATGGCAGTTTTTCAATGAGATCGACGATGCCTCTGCCGATTCCCCTCGGTTGTCAGGTTTTCCGTGAAAGTCAACCATCCTTAGCCAGGACCCATTGGCATCGGACGGCCGTAAGCATTTCTTTCAGGAGGTGAATACCCTCACGGCTTTAACCTGTACTGCTGGGGGGAGGGCCGGGCCTGGCCCTCCCCAAAATAGTGAAGATCAAAAACTACGGCCAAGCGGTTGGGGTTGCAGCCTCACCAACATATTGGAAGTTGACGCCGTGACCATGGCATTTTACACACATGGTCCGTTCATCAGTCTTCAACAGGTAACTGCCGGAGGTTGTCAGGCTGGCATTCGGATAGATGGTGTTGGTCTGATCCATGACCGCGGAGGAACCGTGGGCGCTATGGCAATCCACACAGGAGACCGAACCACCGGCGCTGTGGCGATACATGAAGTATGCGTCGCCAGAAGCATTTTCACGGCTTGTAGTGCCGCCAGCGGCAAAGTATCGGTCGTGGCATTGGGCACAGAAGAAGCTGACCGTTGCGCGACCAGCGCTACTACCGCCGGTCCCAATCAAGGTAGTGTAATTGTTGTTGAACTTAACAATACCAGGGGCTTGGGTGGGGCAGGGGAAAATCAGAGCGTTGTAATCGTAATCAGTACCCTGCCTTGGGGCTGCCAAAACACCAGGAGTAGCAGTGACCTGAATGGCGTTGACCGCGGAAAGATCAGGCAAGGTGCCTGTTCCATCGTTCTTATAACAAGTGTATAAGGAGGATGGTCGAGCACCTGGTGTACCAACTGCGCCCGGAGTGGCAAAAACGAATTCGGACGGCTTGATGGCCGGTAACTGGTAACCCCAACTACGGAAAGCGGTATCACCCTTTTGTTGTGAATAATTGGACCACGTACCCCAGGCGCCATTTTCAAAGCGGGAGCGGAACATACCAACGGAAGGATCCCGATCGGCTTCACTATTGGCGGTATACCAATAATTTACCGCAGTTCCAGTAGTAGGCGCTGCAGGGGCAGCTTCGCGCACGGTAAAGCCTAAGGTGGTCTCAGCAGCAGTGTTCCATTGCGTCAAAGTATTGCCAGATGTAACTTCCATACCATTTGAACCAGAAGGCTGGAAGCGCAACAGGCGGTACGATGGGATCGGCATACCTTCATAAACACCACCCTTGCCAGTATTCAAAGTAGTCGCGGTAGCAGAAGAACTGCGTCCAGCGTTACCATGGGGATCATGGCAGGAAGTACATTCCAATTCGGTTGAGGTGGTAGCCGCTGCCCCAGCAAAGAAGCTGGCGCTGTTGTTACCAGAACCCCAATAGGTCATGCCGGTGTAGCCATCACTGCCACCCAAACCCGCAACAGAGTGGGTTGAGGTTGTGGCTGTTTGGCCCGGGTAACCGGCTGCATAATCGTAACCATTCAAGCCATTAAAAGTATGGACATTGGATGAGTTTACGAAACCGCCACCGAACAACGGAGCATTCGCCACACCTTGCGAACCAAGTGGAGATGCGAGGGTACCAGAACCGGTGATGGAACCCATATAATAGCCATCTTTCACATTGGTGTAAGCACCAGCGCCATCATGACAGGTCAGACAGGCCTCGGTAACATCAGTGTTGACCAACAGAAAACCATCACTGGAGACAGCGCTGTGCATACGGTGGCAACCGGCGCAGTTAGGGGTTGAGGTGGAGAATCCACCGTGAGGGCCGTTATCAGCCATTACGGTAGTTCCGAGCGCCGCAACGAACAATAAAGCTAAAATTGTTGCAAATATAAATTTCTTCATTGTAGAAAACATTCTCCTTTCAAAGGATTCAAACATTGTTTTGGGTCCAGGTTACTATTCATTACAATTTTTCACCTCCGAGCTTAGTAAGACCAAATTTGAACACGGTTGTTCGCCCTGTCAGCGATGTACAACCGACCGGTTCCATCCATAACAATATCGTTGGGGTAATACAGGTTCCCAATATCACTCCCCAAACCTCCGATCTTGTAAGCAAAGGAAGGTTCCTCGCTGGAAAGATCATAAGCCATGATATTCGCGCCAAGCGCATCCGCTACAAGCAGGCAATCCCTTGGATCAACCCACATTCCCCGGGGAAGGTTTAAAGCGCCTTCGGTTGACCCAAAGGCAAAGAAAGTCTTATATGCCATGGTTGTATCAAAAGCGGAAATTCTGGAATTATTGCCATCAGCTACATAGTAATTTCCAGCAGAATCTTGAACGACGGTCTGAGGAAAAGCCAGCTCTCCGGCAGCATTGCCAAATTTGCCAGCGAACTTAAATTCCGGAGCATACGTTTTCAAATCCACGAGCGCGGTATGGTCGACGATCACAAAACCATGTTTTCCTGGCGACGCATCTGTATAAAGCAGGTCGCCAGTCTCATTGAAACGTACTCCCATAGGCGTAAATTGGTTAACATTATCCAAAATTACGTCCATCGGTTCCTGGGCGGTTTCCCCCATCTGATAGTAGATCTTATGGTTAGCTGAATCATATCTGAGGAGGACCAACCCCTCGAGGGATGCGACCCCATTCGTACTGAGATACTTGGTAATGGTCATGTTTGCCGCAATGATGGCATCGATAAAATTTCCATCCGCATCGTAAACATTGATGGAGTTGCTGTAACGATCCACTGCAAATAACCGGCCGTCTGGCGCAGTTGCCATATATAAAGGGTCGCGGCTAGATTTTGTCGTCGCGATCGGCGCAAACTGAAAGGCAAAATTTCCATCACGGTCGAACATTTTGATCATACGCTCACCACCAGCTTCAGCGATATAAATTCGCTGGGAATCTGGCGAAACCGCGACCCCGATCGGCTTTTCAAGCCCGTCAATACTGAATTTGTACGTTGGCGCATAACAGTTATTTCCAAGAACATTTACAGGAAGAACTTCACTGATCGGCCTCGGGTTGAAAATGTAACTGATCAGAAAGAAACCCACCAAAATTATTGCGCCCAATAATCCCAATTGCAATAGTAAGAGGAAACGACGTTTCCCTTCATCCAACGGGGTATCATCGTCCTCTACAACTTCAACCAGGTCGTATTGGTCCGGATTGAGTTCTTCAGGGGTATATTCGTCGTTTGGTTTGTTATCCAATGTCATTTTAAAGATCCCATTATTTATTTAACAAAATAGTAATTCGACCATAACCGGTTTTGGCGGGAATATAGTTTGGGTCAATTGATAACGCATTTTCGTAACCGATCAAGGCGTTTTCATAATCCTGAACAGCTTCATATACCATTCCCAAGCCGTTGTAAATGGGTGCCTGGGAAGAATCCGCTTCCAATGCCTTTTGCAATAATTCCTTGGCTTTATCAAAATCATTATCACAATAGGCGATCATGCCTTTTGAATAATCAGCCAAGGCATCCTGGCCAGTTGCTTCAAAAATGGAAAGTTCGCCTTCATATGCTTCCTTAAAATCTGGAACAAACTCAGTCGCTTTGTGAAATAACTTCAATGCATCCTCATTATTTCCATTACCGGCGTACGCAGTGGCCAGTTTTACCATTGTGTCAGCATCCATCTTGTTCCACTGGTAGTTTTGTTCCAAAACCACGATCGCGTTTCCCCATTGTTCAAGTTGGATGAAGCTGTCGCCCAGATAATACGCCGCAGATTGTAATTGCTTATTTAAACCCGGCATGTCCGCATCTTTATTTAACTCAATAAATTTTTGCAGTGGCTCAATAGCCAGATCTGGCTGATTGGATTTTGCGTACGCAATGCCCAGGATTATTAATCCTCGTGGATTATCTTGTTCGATGATCAGCACACTCGTTACAAGTGAGATAGCCTGTTCATATTTTTGGTTAACCAGATAGGTATCTGCGAGTGCAAGCCGTTTATCCAAATTGTTTGGGTCTTCCCTAACTGCTGCTTCACCAGCTTCGATACCCTCAACAGCAAGGCTTTGTTCAGGGGTGTAATAGCGATCGTAAAAGTAATACCCAACCGTTGAACCAGCTAACAAAACTAAAACCACACCAGATAGTATGACGATCCGTTGTAGTTGTGCGGTGCTAGAAAACAATCCGCCAAATGTATCGAGAAAATTTTTATTCTTATTCATCAATTACAAGTCTCTCTTAAAAGTAGTTTTTTACGGTATCGATTCCGAAACGCCCGCCGAATGGCACTTGGCACAAGTCACTTGTTGGTGGCAGGTTTGGCAAACTTGCTCGCCCACACGGCCAACTTCCGCCCCGTGGGTAAAGGCCATATTTTCGGGGTGTTCCAGGTTATGGCAGGCGCCGTTGTTACAAAAGCCGGTACCGTGGCACAGGTAA